>Ga0139314_100363_pt1 | contig 11740 bp, 9 predicted proteins | sample In2P11_FD_99376 | JGI IMG/M metagenome (GOLD analysis project Ga0139314, IMG submission 99376)
CAATTATGTTTCACTCTTCCTGTTGGATGCGAACGGAAATTGAACCATATTCCACCGTCCTAGACCTCGAGAATGGGAATCGACAAGCATGGAATATGGTTGACGACTATTGAGATGGTTTGAACTGTCTGATTATCTGAATAGGTATATCTGAACAGGTAGCCCTGCTTCGGGCAAACCTCCCCATGTCTCCCCCGTCATACGAAGAGATCAGACCAGTCTTTCTTCTGAATTTGGTATTGCGTCTTCGATGGTAATTCAGGTGACCATTTCCTGCCATATGTTCTTCACGATACTGCCGCCCTTGCCAATTATGCTACCCACCAGTGTCGCGGGGCATAGAATGTTTAAGAGAATGACGATTCTGGTCATTCTGTGACATGGATTATGTTCAGATTTACGGAAAGAACGAGCTCGGACTGTGGTATCTACAGAGCATGTTTGATAGGATTACAGTCCGATTTTATTTGTATGTATCTTTGACTGGGGTTGTGGCATGGAGATTCCACTCATGCAACATGGATGACTAGATTCTGCCAACCAGAGTCTGATCGGATGAATTTAGTTTATATATTTTAATAATCTAAAAAGTAAAAATCAATATTGTAATAAACTGAAATGTGATAAGAGTATGAGCAGTTGGCTAGAAATTGGAATTGACTTAATAAATTGACTTATTTCTATGAAGTTATATTATTGGTAAAGTTAACTTTAACTCACACATGTATCACCGAGATTTCTTCAATATGAATGGTTCAAAATAAATTTTAAGTTGATTTCTCTATTGTTTTTTTTTTATTTACAAGATTTTAAGTAGATTTCTCTATTTTTCTTTTGATTTATGATATTCCAAGTAGATTTCTCCATTGTTTACAAGTTTTCTAGTGAAGTGATATCTAATATCAATTTGTTGTCTTTTTGATGAAAAACATCGTTATTTAACAAGGCTACTATTGTCACAATACATAGTTGGCCCCTCTTTCTTTTGTTGTAGAGCACACAATACTTTGCATAACCAAATTGTTTCACAAGTTGTTGTTGTTGTTGTTGCCGCTGCTACATATTTTACTTCAAGATGAGATTGTTACAACGGGCTTCTTTTTGGATACCGATGAAATCACATATGAACCAATATGAAAAACATATTTGAAAGTATGCTTCTACCTTCCATGCTACTTGCAAATTCATTTTTATTGTATCCAACAAAATGATTACTATTAGTACTCGAGTGTAATATGGTATATCCTATTGTTCCATCAATATATCTCAAAATTATTTACCCTGCTCTTCAATGTGAGTCTTTTAGAGACTCCATGTACTTGTAGATCAAGCGAACAACATACATAATGTCTGCTCTAACGGTAGTAAGATACATAGACTACCAACCAAACCCTTGAAAAAAGTTGGATATAAATTGGATCCTATATCTACTTTGTTGAGATTTGTTCCTATTGCAATTGAAATGTGTTCTTGTTCACAATTCATCATCCTAAACCTCTTTAACAAATCCATGACATACCTTGCTTGAAAAAAAAAGTACTTGAATCTTATTTATTGACTTCAATGCCAAGAAATAATCTCATCAACCCCAAATCAATCATTTTAAACCCTTTCTCCATATTTGATTTAAACTTGCACACCGATAGATTCACTATGAATATCATATCATAATCATACATATAAACAATTAAAATTTGACCTTGTTCCTTCACCTTTGTATATAAATAGGTTCACTGTTGCTTTTACTAAATCCATTGTTCATTAGATATGAATCAATCATGGTATACCAAGCTCTAGGAGCTTGCTTAAGTCCTTAGAGAGATTTCTTCAACTTGTATACCTTATTTTTACAACCTTTTATTTGATATCCTTGTGGCTACCCCACATATAATTCTTCTAAAATGTCATTCAAGAATATTGATTTTACCTCTATTGGTAAGACTCCCCCCCCTATTTTGAGTTGTTATGGCTAAGATAGATGTAAATATGAGCATCAACGTCTTGATTTTGTGGCTTCCAACTCACAAAAGAAATCAAACCCCTAACTACACATAAAATTAGTAAATTCATGGGATCCAACCCATAGGAAAATCCAATCCACTAGTTGAGCACCGACTCAACTCCAAGTTGTGCTTTGGATTTGTTTTCAATTGCTTCTTAAATTAATCATCATTAACCAACAATGTTCAAGCTTTTTTAATTGAACCTAATCACAAATATTATTTCACAGGGACGTCCAGTGTTGCAAGGGAATGAAGAGGAGCAGTGTTAGGCTTACACAACTAGACTAAAAATAATCCATGTTTGACTTAAGGAAGTCTTTCCTATGCTACCATCTTATGGCATTTCCTTTGCAACATGTGGTGCAATTGCTAGTTATATGTGACTCATTGTCTTTATTTATAATGCTTTAGTCGTTACATAGCTTTGCTTTACTAGTCAAAGTGGTGGGAAACGAGTCACACATGGAGGTACTAGTGAAAGAGATGTTAATCATGGACACGATAGATGCCATTGAGTTAGGTGACTAGAAGTTGGGAATCCAAAGGTACAATTAGCTGACAAATATGGAGTTGGATAACGTCAGCTAACAAACCGATAACAACGTCATATTTGACCTATTTTTTCATTGCTCATATTGAGCACATATTGCCATGATGTAAATCATAATGTTGTGGTGTGTAGATGGACCCGGTAGCCAAAGCTATATTAAAAAATCCTTAGCATATGTTGTTAGCAAATCCAAAATAAAAGGATGTTATCTATAGGAAACAAGCGAAACATGATAAATGCATAGCAAAGACTAGTAAAAATCACTTAATAAAAAAAAGTGCATTAAAATAAACTATGTATAGCTAGGGAGCAGAGCCTATGATTTTCATGGTAGAAATGTTTCAAATACAACCAACCCATTCAATGGGTGGGGAAGAAACATTCCATTGGATTGGCCAAGACATATTTCCACTTTGGGAGACATTTGTGGACAACATATGGGCCACACCATCGATTTTGAACTTATCGGGGCAAACTTTCGAAGTTGGCTTGTGATAACTGAGAATAAGGTCTCCTTCATAAAATACATGGGGACAAACCCATTGGTCATATTGAACCTTGGAACAATGCTTCATGGATTCATTTTGTTGTAACAAAGTGTGTTGATTTTCATCCAAATGTTTCAAGGTAAGTAGTCTTTGTTGAAGGGGGGATGTGTCTCGAAGAAGTTCAAATGCAAGTCACATTGTTGGTATTCACATTTCATGGGAAAGGTGGCTTCAATGCCAAGAACTAAATGAAAAGGTGTATAATTGGTGGTTGTTTCAATGGTGGTTTGGTATGCCCATAGAATGGAGAAAATCATAAGATGCCTATTGGATCTGTGACTATAAATAGTACTTTGGCCCATGGTTTTTGAAAATTTTGTTCACTTCCTCAACTTTCCCATTTGATTATGGTTAAAACAATGTAGAAAACTCATGTTTGAATCCAACTAAGTATGGTAATTGTTCAAAGATTTTGTTCTCAAAATCATTTCCATTATCGGAAACAAGCTCCTTCGAGACACCAAATGCTTCAACCTATTTGGTAAAGTAATCTATAGCCACAATGATATACTTATGACTACAAGTAGATGTAGGGGTGCACTCCATAAAATTAATCCCCCATGGTCCAGTGGTGATGACAAGGTGGAGTGGTGCTGGTCGTAAATGGAATTTGTGTGGAAAGTTTTGACAACTTGCACAATGTTTGACTATTTCAATATAATATTTGAATAAAATAGGCTAGAAGTAGTTGGCACCAATTATTTTCTAGGTAGTGGCCGTGATAGATACGTGGCCACCAAAAGCACCATTATGAACAAAACATTCTGCCTCTAGATGAGAGATGCAAGGTTGTAATATAGTATCTCCTCCTCAAAAGTATAAGATATCACCAATGAGTATAAACTGAGGTGCATGATGACAAATTCTATGGTGATTGTAGTGGGTAATATGGGGTGCAAAATTTTGGGTGCGCAATTATGTTAAAATATCCTCATACCATGGATCATCTGATGAGATCTGAAAAATATTTTCACTAGGAAATTGGTCATTCAACAGAGGGGTGTACCACTTTTAGGCAGTGTGGTGATAAGCTCAACAACAACAAGAGCATTCTTACTCTTTGGGGTTGTAAATTCCAAGTCATATTGCTGGAGAATTACAACCAATCGAGCGAAATTGCCACTAAGTATTTCTCATCCTAAGTTATTCTACATAGGATTTGAATTAGTAATGACCATTGTGGTGTATAAAAGGATATATTGGCAAAGCTTCGAAAAAAATAATACAACGACCATAACAAGTTTTTCATTATGACTATATCGTAGTTTTGGTTTGGACAAGGCTCAGTTGATATAGTAAACAACATGTTTTGTTTTGATGTCAACCTATTGAACTAAAGTACTTGCGACGACCAATTAAGGAGGAGACACATATAAAATAAAATTGCGATGAAAATTAGGAGGAGAGATTAAAGGGGAAGAAACAAGAGCTTGCTTTAGTGCATCAAAATATTGTTGGGCAATGGCATCCCAATGGAAGGGGATATTTTGGTGCAACAAGAAAATAAATCCATGTGCTTGGGGTGCATAATATTGGATGAATCGATGAAGGAAATTGGTTTTTCCTTGGAGGCTTTGTAATTAGAGGTGAGGCTTAAGTGGGCATAGTTCAAGAATGGCTTGAAATTTTAATAGGTCCCCTTGAATGCCATGTTGGGAAATGATAAATCCCAATAGACGATTAGAAAAAAACACAAAATATGAATTTAAGAGGGTTTTGTTGGAAATTATGGCACCAAAGGAAGATAGTGCGAACATCTTCAAGATGGGCACTACAATGATTTGAGTGGGTGATAAGATCATCAAGGAAGGAAATGATGATATGAACCAAAACATGAAATATATAAGACATATCATGTTAAAAAGTAGCGCCAACATTCTTGAGCCTAAAGGGAATACTTGCATCATCGGCAAAGTTACCCCACAGTGTGGAAAAGTTTGTTTTATATTGGTTCCTGAGATAGATGTGAATCTGATTATATCTAGAGAAGTCATCCAAAAGGGAGAGGAATTCATGACCCACACATATAATGATGACTTGGTCAATGAATGGTGTGGGGTAATTATCTTTGGGGTAGGCTGCATTGAGATCCTAAAAATCAATTTAGATGTGTATTCACCTTGTTTTCTGCAGTCAACGTGAGTCTATCATCACCCATACTGTCCTCCTTTGCAAGTCTCAAACCTCAGCTCTTCATGTCAAGCCTTAAGAATGAGAGAAAGTCCTAAATCTCTAAAACTCTGGTTCTACACTTTCTATTACCATTACCTGCGGTCCCGCACCCTTTGGTCATGTTACCTACGGACCTGCCCACTCTGTCTCTAAAGGAGTGGGTGCGGACCCCTGTAAAAGTAAAAAAAGGTGCAAGTTTATTATTAAAACTCACTCTGGGTTAATTCTGGACGCTTCTAGAAGGAATCTTGACATGGTTGGTTCGCTCCTAGGTGGTTCATGCATCCCATAACTAAAGGAGATAACCCCTCGATGAGAGGAGCTTATCCCTTTGAAGGAGGACTCTATCCCTTTGAAGGTGGACCTGGTAACTTCCCTCCTTTGAACTATACATTGAAGCATTGGGCTAGTTGCTAGAGGGGTTGAAAGTTGAACATTTTTTAGGGTAAATGCTATTGGAATTTAGACTTCCTATTTGAGCTTGAGAGGAGAGGTTACATACCTTTTGGCTTCTTTGGGAAGAGAGTGAAACTTGTCAAAGTAGAGGAGATTCTTGTTGGACCCTCGGAGGAGCTTGTACAGTATCAAGACACCAAGGTTGTAAAGTTATTCTTTGTTTAAAGTTAATACTATCAAATTCGTTTTTCTCAATAAATTGTCTTCTATGGTTTATTTCATGAATTCCTTGATCATCATGATAAATATGGTTTATTATATTGGCTATGTAGGTGTTATTTGATATGTGTGTCTATTTGTGTTTGTAGATTCTTTAAAAGGGAGCTCATTTGGACAAACATAGCGTGGCTTCCACAAACTAGCACTGGACTTGAGGTAGGCCTAAAACATCTATTAGCCTTTATTTATAAATCGCGTATTTAGAGAAAGATAGAATTTGTTTGGTTTTCTTGTCGCTAGATATCCATAGATATTAGGGAGATTGGTCTTGTTCGCAAGAATGATTTATCCGCCCGACAATATACTTATAATAAATGGTTTCTTGATTCTAGTGTTAGAATAATTTAGGTTGACATTTTCGATTCATGATATGTGGTCCATCTTCAAGATGTGTGTGTCTACATATGAGAGAGAGAGAGAGAGAGATGCCACTAATTGAAATGGGTGGCATCTCTCGCTTTCACGTTTCCAATTTCTCCCTCACACACACACTTTCATCTTAAAAATGGATTGTTTATCGTAGATCTAAACCATTGACCTAAATTATAGTCACATATTGTTCATTTGAAAACATCTAAAATATCTAACACACTATAAAATTCTAAAACGATATCCTCTTTATTTGTTAACAAATCAAAAAAATGGGGCAAAACATAATCACTATTTGTTTTGTTAGAATAAAACATTTGCATGATATAATGTCCTACAATATACCACAAGCAAGTTTTGTACAAGTATCACACCATCATCTATGTTTTTTTTATATCTATGTTGACACGAAGAGTAATTAGCATGATAAACTCAACATGGTTGCAACATTACATTCACATTTGAGATTCAACTTTGTTAATCCTATTTAAACAAAATATGAAGACATTTTATAAAAAACATACATACTATTTTGAATTTATTAAATTTAAGTGTGAATATCTAGATCTACAAAACCACTTTTAATACTTTCTTTAACTTGCGTCCACTCACAAGGTTAAATTAATAATGAAAACATTATTTATATTATTAAGTATAAAGTAAAATATATGTTTATAAAGCCTTTTTTGAAACTTCTTTATTTTACATTCGCTCACAAGTTTAAGTTAGCTAGATAACAATCAATTTTTTTATTAATCCTTTATAAACTTGGTGAGCCTAATGGTTAGGAACATCTATTTCCTCTTAGGGATGGACATCTATTCCCTCCTAGGGATGTTCAAATCCAAAGGAGGGTACGGTATGTACACCTTTGTAGACTCCATCAATTAATTTGTTACATGGAAAAGGTCCCTTCTCCTACAAACAAGGGGGTCTCGTACATGAATTTGGTGTTTGCCTTATATATGACTTTAAATTAAATTATTATTATATTGTGAAGTCGATAAAAATTGTGATTTTAAGGTATAACATAGTTTCATTGTAGTTAAAGGTTAAGTTGGATATTATACTTTTTACAAGGTTTTCATGTCTTGGCCTTTCAACGTTATTTCACATTTTGGCAATCATCTCTTTTTGTGAGAGCTTGTTTTTCTTTTTAGTAACTGATGAAGCATATTGATAAGTTGACCTTGTCATGCCATTTCCTATTTTTAAATTATATTGCTTCTAAATAATTATACTTTTACTTCTTCTTCTTCTTCTTTTTTGGTTCACAATCCCTGAAGATTGGTGATCTTTATGTCCATGAAATATTTGTACTAGGCATATCTATCCTAAAGGATATACTTGAAGGATCACTTCCTGTCGGCTCAACCATGTGGCTTGACACCGAGAGTGTTGAGAGAATTGAACCCATGACCTCTCAATAGTAGAGGTGCTTTAACGACAGAGACTCAACCAATTGAGGTCACCCTCAGGGCTCATATTTTTACATATTTTTATGTACACACATTTTCTTTTACATACATAGAAAGGCTTTACACATACTGTGGTTTGCACCCAATTTGTTTGTTTGGTGGTGCCCCATGCCAAACCTTAAATCACAATTTGACATATAAAATAATCCTATATTATGTCATTATTACTATTCGCTATTTTTGGAGAAATAATATCGCCAGGGAACCCAAGGGATGCTTCCTTAAATTTGCGCATGACATCTATAGTGAACCTTATGGTGTATACTAACCCATAGGGATTTGAATCAAGCATCTATTAGTATAAAACTAGATAAGTGCCCAACAAAATTGGTGACAACCAATTAAAGCAAAAGACATATAAGCAACAATCGAAGTATCATTTTGAAAAGATGCTCAAATAAGAATAACACCTTCCATCATTCTTGCTCTCTTGCATGTTGAGCCGTTGAGAATAAATTACATCACTATGGGTTTTGATAGTTGAAACCTTGACTTTTTTTTGTTACATAAAAAACCTAGTTATATAAGTATTTATTTTTGCCTTGTGCAATTACATATTTGCCTTCCATGTGTTGATATTTTGCCTTTCACATCACCTATAAGTAGTTGTACCATTTTGAGCTTTGAACTATTGCTACCTTGACTCGCTATATTAATTAACAACTAATCTTTTGCGGATTGATCTTTCCCTCATGAAATTGCAATAGCCAAGCCTTGTCAATCTACATGTTTGCATTGTTTTTATTTCAAAGATTTTACAAAACCCTCGCATATTATTCAACCTAAATATGCACATGTTATTAACAATGGAAACAAGCATTAGCATGTCTTTTAAATAGATGGGAGGAATACTTTAAAAAATGTCTTTATTTCTTATTTTATATCAACTACTATCCTTGTGCCAATAGAGGGATGAAGCAAGACAAGCAAAATTGATATCTAATTATCTTTCAAAGCTTCACATTTTAAGTGCAAAGTGGCATCTTCAATTACATCTTCTCATCTATGTAACTGCTCATGTGCATATGGGTAGGGATATTATACTCAAATGGTGGAAACATTATTGATTTCCAATATTGTTTTCATGATGTTTATCTTAAGTTTCTTGTCCTCCACTTGGGGTACTAATCTATATTTGCCTATGCACAAAGAATGTCTTCATCCTCTTTTCACACTAAAAGTCTTATGACTTTAATGACTCTAACATATTTTTTGCTCCAATTAGTGCACATCTTGGTTAATTTTACTCGAACTATATTTTATAATCCATCTCTTAGAATAAATTTTATTTCTTTAACAAAAAATGCTAGAAATTTTATTTTATGAATGCTTGCAACCAAGGCTAAAAAACAAAGTTACAAAATTTGCTAGCCTTAACTCTCAAAAAAAAATGCTAACTCATCCCCCTGATCGGGGTGGATGAGGTGGAGACATGTGGAAATATAATGAAGGTAGGAAGGTGGCAATGCAGGTCACCACGCAACATTATAATTATGCAGGACATTGTGATGGCCTGCAGGCTAGGCAGAATTTTGAGGAGTAGAGGTGAAAGTGAAGTGGAGGAGGAAGGAGGTAAGAACGGCGGCAAACGGACGATGGGACGTCGGGTAGCTACCAAAGGATTAATAAGGACAGGAGAAGGTAGACCTTAATATTGCATGCGACAAAGGAAGAAGACGAAGGGAGTCCAAGGCTGGCCGACTTTCTCTGCAACTCGTCACAGAAAGGGGTATGAATTCGTAAAATTCTCCATTGCTTTCTCTCATATCACCAGTAATATTAAGAAAATAGGAAGAGGTTCAACCACTAGAGAAGTTCGATAAAGGGGAAGGGACAGGAAATTCATCCAACTTAACATCAGTCAGAAGACAGTGGGTGGGAGAATGAGAAAGGCTGGGGTCAAATCTAACAAGGAAGAGAGCCAGATAGGTCAGGATAAGAGCGTGCAAGGTTCTTGGTTAGATAGATATCAGGGACAGTCGGAGACAGAAAAGTAGATGGTTTGGGAGGAAGAGAAGATCCCTGAGCAGATTTACCAATTCCACTCCAGGAAAGGTGGAATGGAGAAAGTCAAAACTCCTAAAAAAGAGTAGCAAAGGGAGGGAACGAATCTGCAAAAGAAAGCTAAGGTGCTTGGAGGTGAGGAATTTACAGGGAATGCATCCTTCAACATTGGGCAGGGAAGTCGGCTAGCTGCCAAGAACAAACCAACCTGCCCAAGTCGCGAAATAGGGCGTAGGGACAGAGGAAGAGGTCGACAAACCGATAGACAAAAATTTAGCCCCCCAACTCCTATTTGTGAGAGACGAGACTTGAAAACCATGAGGCAGAAAAAGCTTATAGCGAAGGAACTAACGCAAATATCCACATGCTAATTGAAGAACTAGAAGCAAATGCAATGCAGGAAAACTCGGAACCAGAGATGGAAGACTGGGGTAACCTGATCCTTGACCCAAGTAATACCAAGGGATGTCTGTCCTTATATAAACATGGTTTACATGTATATTGGGTGTTGAAGAGATTACTGGCAAAGGCAATGGAGCAGGTGGTAGTGGAAATGACAGAGATGGCTCAGGGCATTCCCAATTTAAGGAGAAAAATGAAGAATCTCCAAGTCACTCTGCTCATGCAAGACAACAAGTTGGAGGAGATTCAACAATAGCTGAAGAAGCTAGTTCCAGTGATAAAAGATGAAGACACTCCACCTAAAAACATGGTAGATTAATCCTTCTAGTTGTTCTAATGGTTTTCCTTGTTAGTTCGCTGAGAACAAACTCTCATTTTTTTCTGTTTATAGTCTCTAATGTCGATAGGAAATCAGATTAGTAATTTTGGCAGTAACATATATTTTGCATGGATAAGCAGACTTATTCTTTTTTGCTACTGATCGGGTTATAAAGACTTAAGGTGGCTAACAAACCTGGTTTCCTTTCGGGGTGGGTTGAGGTCACCAAATGTTTGTATGTATTTTAACCTGGTTAAATAGAAAATCAAGGGTCCTACTCTAGCTTACAAAAAAAAATGCTAACTCATTATTTACCACATGCATAGAGTTCTTAAGTCTTCAAGAATTGCATCCTTTTTTTCCCTTAAGAAAAAATCGTAATTTTGTTAATAATAAAAAAATTACATTTTGTAGATGCTAAGGTGCATATGCAAAAAGAAAATCAAAAAACTGTTGTCAAGAGAAAAATCAGAAAGAAAGTAAACGGAAAAATAATGTAAATTTGGGGAGAATATTATGCTTTTCTCCCTTTTTTCTTCTCAACCTTTCACCATTTCGCTCGAGTCGATGAGGAGGAAAAAAGTACGAGAGAAGTGTCTTCCACATGGCGAGGATTGTCTTTGTTTGAATCGGAGTGATCTAGAGAATGATGTCTTTCGGCTTCACTGGTGTCCGTTGTGTTTGGTATCTTCTCCCGCAAAAAGTCCATTAGTTCCTGTGCTACAAATTCCTTAGTTTCTGGCGCCTTGTGTGGATTGTTTGCTTTGGGGATGGTTTTTGTAACTTCCTCCTTAATAGGTCCATCATCAAGATTTGGTGGAGGGATAATTTCCTCCTCATCCTCTGCTGCTTCATATGGATTCACTGTGCCTTGCCAGCCTCTTGGTTTTTGTGATTGTTTCTTGTTTCTTCTGGTTTCTTTTTTGGCTTGTGGGCAGTTACTAAGTAGGTGACCTATTTGTTGACAGCCACGACACCTGAAGGTCATGTTCTCATAATCTTGTAGTTGTTTCCCATGTGTGTTGTTATGGATCAGAATTATGTTGTAAAGTAAGCTTTGACTAAGATCTACCTCTACACAAATTTTGACAAAAATAATTTTTTTTTAAATTTAAACTGGTGAATTTGTTTTAAGATTTAAACTCATGAAGAGAAGGAGCTGTTTAATTTTTGTGTAACAGAGTCCTCCGTTGATCCAAATTGTTTAGTTTTTTATTTCC
>Ga0139314_100364_pt1 | contig 11740 bp, 8 predicted proteins | sample In2P11_FD_99376 | JGI IMG/M metagenome (GOLD analysis project Ga0139314, IMG submission 99376)
AGCAAACAGTGAACTATTGATCATGAAACCCAGTATCCTTGATGTTGTCTAAATGTCAAAGAAACTGAACTCAAAGAAATCCAAAAATTGCAAGCAAAGTAAGCTAAAATCAAATTACATCAACTCATATTCTAATCCCTCACCATTCGTCTCGCTTTGGCTTTCGGAGGTACTCATAAACAACTTGAGCAATCTGATATCTAATTTGCAGAAAAGTAAACTAATATCAAACTACACACTCATACTTCAATCCCTCACCATTAGTCTCGCTATGGATTTCGGAGGTAACTGAAAATGACATGAGCAATTTAATATCTATCTTGCAGAAAAGTAAACTAATATCAAACTACACACTCATACTCCAATCCCTCACCATTAGTCTCGCTATGGCTTTTGGAGGTAACTGAAAATGACATGAGCAATTTAATATCTATCTTGCAGAAAAGTAAACTAATATCAAACTACACACTCACACTTCAATCCCTCACCATTAGTCTCGCTATGGCTTTCGGAGGTAACTGAAAATGACATGAGCAATTTAATATCTATTTTGCAAAAAAGTAAATGAGCAAAACTAAAATAAATAAAACAATGTTGGAATTAAGAACTAAGAAGAATAAATCAGCAGAAGGAAAAGAATAATTCCATGTCATCAGTCATTGTAAAACTATGTGCAAATGCCCGGGCTGCCTACTGTAATCTGGAACAAAGACACTGATCAGTTAACAGCAATATAAAAACATGTAAAATTGTGGATAGAAATCAAACGTTAATACCATAAGAAGTGCAATATATACAAGTGAATGATTATGGCATAAGGAACGTAAAGAAAGAAAGGAGGAAACTATACAGCAATAAACAAAACCTCGGTGTGTATAGGGGCCCTCTGCACAACCTCGGGAAATCAGCTATCAACCATGAATTCATCTTATAAACAGAGTCTTCTCATGTATTCAAAATGCAATCATAACACAAAAATAATGTCACCGCACAGTGGGCTCGTTAACAGTCAAAATTACATTACAAAAAGCTAGCTCCTATGCATATGAGAATGCATTATTTATAACAGAAGATGACATAACTAATTTCCTAAAATCTACGCAGATAAAAGACACGTGAACAACCACGTCCAGGAATCTAGCATCATGGCTGCCGTGAAGATTAAATCTATGGAGGGTGGCTGTTGGATTCGGCTTATGGAGCAGTCCACAGGTGTTGATATGTCCCCTGAGATTTAGGAATGGCCACACAAGGCTTCACGTGGTAAAAAACAGAGTTCTATCACCGTTGGACTCTTATGTTGACCACCGCTTGACTACCTTTGACCATGGCCTTCTTTGGTGAATTTGACTGAGCCAATAGGACTCAGCCCATGTCCACGTCATTTCCCACTTGCCCATGTGGCTTGATTTGCCTGAAGACACCTACAATATAGACTTTAACAAAAAGGTTGTGGAAAGTTGAACTAGCTGCAGAAAGTGGCAAGATTCCGCAGCTCAATGAGAAAAAATACAATTCAAATAGCAGACACAAAACATAGTTAGGAAACCACTTTATATGCTCTTTTAAACTAATATGAAATGATGTTAACAGCTTAGGAGGTCCAGGTAAATGGAAAAAGTCTATAAAGCTATATAGGAAAGATGCAAGTTTGGGACTCAACATAATATACTTTGAATTTTCAAAAAGAGCAAGAAACATTCTTATGGCTTCAAGTTTGGAAACAGGTACAAAATTTTATTCAAAATCTATACCTTCTTGTTGAGCATACCCTTTACATAGAAGTCTTGCCTTGTTTCTAATAACTTCTCCATTTTCATTCAACTTATTCTTAAATATCCATTTTGTTCCTAAAACATTTTTATCATGAGGTCTAGGAACTAATTCCCAAGTATCATTATCTTCAATTTGGTCACGTTCTTCATCAATGGCCTTAACCTAACATTCATCTTTGCTAGCTTCATTTACATTTTGTGGTTCTATGGAGGATAGTGATGCTAGATAACTTGAGGTCCCCATAAGAGTTCTTCTTGTCTGTACTCCAGACCCTTTTTCTCCTAGAATTTGAGATTCTAGATGATTCTTCTGAACATAACCGGATGGAGTCTTTTCCTTGTATGTTGTATCTTCTTCTGGTGCTTCATTGGCTTCTTCTTCTATATCATTTTGATTTGATATGAGAAAGAATTCCCCATCTTCCTCATTGTCATATTCGTTTGTTGATTTTATTGGTTCTGGATTTGTGCATGCTTCATCAATTACAACATCAACGCATTCAACATTTTTTTAACTCTTTTATTATAAAATTTGTATCCTTTACTTATGGATGAAAAAACAAGAAGAATTCTTTTGTCTGCTCCGGGTTCAAACTTACCAAGTTTTTCATCAGTCCTTTTGATGAAACATTTGCTTCCAAAAACTCTAAAGTGTTTTACAGTAGGAGGCTTACCATATGAAAGTTCATATGGAATTTGATCGCTATTTACTTGAACATTCGTTTTGTTGAGAATGGTCATGCCAACAAATGCAGCTTCACCCCAGAACGTTGCAAGAGTTCAAGATTCATCAAGCATAGCTCGAGCCATTTGTTGAACTGTTCTGTTCATTCTTTCCACCACACCATTTTGTTGAGGAGTTCTAGCAATGGAGAATTGACTTTTTATTCCATGTTGTTCACAAAAGTCAAAGAATTCATCTGATATGAATTCGCCCCCTTGATCAGATCTGAGACATTTTATTTTTCGATCTAATTCATTTTTAACTAAAGCGTCGAAGGCTTTAAACTTTTCAAATTCTTCATCTTTATGCTTTAGTAGACCTATCCAACACATCCTGGAAAAATCGTCAGTGAATAAAATAAAGTATTATTCTCCACGAGGTGACTTTTTCCTTATTGGTCCACATAAATCAATATGGATGAGTTCAAGAGGCTTACTTGCTAATGCTTGTTTTTCACTGAAGTGAACTCTGGTTTTCTTATCGACTTCACATGGTTTGCACATGGTATTTCCTGGGATGTTGATATCTACAAGATCATGGACTACCTTGAGCCTACATGCTTCTCTTATTTGAGAAAAGATTAGATGCCCCAATCTTATGTGCCATAGCCAGTTTTCATCTGTTTTGCGTAGATAGCGATGTTGTTTTCCTCCTTTGAGTATGTATAAATTGTTTGCAATTATTGTACCTTTGATTACGGTCGTTCATGTATCAAGCTCATGAACCACACATCCATTTGATCGAAACACAACTTCATTTCATTACACATTTGACTGACACTTGAAAATTTATGTTTTAAACCATATACATACATGACATTTCCAGCTTTAACCTTTTATTTCAAGAAAATAGAGCCCTTACCTTTAATGACAGTCGGTGTGTCATTTCCAAATGATACATTCTTTTGTTTTTCTAAACCATTATATGAATGAAGTTTATTTTTATCACCTTTCATGTGTTTGGAGCATCCACTGTTGATGTACCACTGATTTTCTTGTCCTTCTACATACATACCTATGCCACATCTTTCTGATTGAGATTCCTTCTTTCTCCATATCTTGGAATTTGATAACGTTTGCTCCTTTTGAGGTGTTGGCCGAAATTTTCTCCTGCATTCAGATTCCTCATGACAAAAGTTGTTACAAATTGAACATTCTATTTCATCTTCAAGAGGATAAAAGTTATTATAGGAAATTTTCTTGATTCCTGTTACAGTCCTTTGATTTCGTGCTTCTCTAGTCATGATGATTTTGTAAGCAACACATTGAGCAGCCTTATGCCCAAAGTTATGGCATGAAAGAAATTACCCATTAAAGAAGTTTTTACGATCATCGAATCTTTTGGCATTGTTTACCTATTGGTTGAAGCTTCTACTGATATTCATCCTTGGAGTAAATTGAGTATGATTTACCTGATGAGTACTTTTAGGCCTTTGCTGAAAATTGACATATTGTTCACTGGTCTTTGCTGCATCAAGATAGCTTCTAGTGGAGGCTGATGACTTCTGTGATTGAGATGATTCCTTAATATATCTAAGACCTATCTTTATAAGAGGAGAAGGATGAACTTTTATGATTTCATTTAAAGTTTCTAATCCTTTATAAAATCTAAGATTAAGAGATTTTGTCTTCTCAAGTTATTTTCTTAGACCCACAATTTCACATTCTAGATTTTCGTTGTGTTTTTCTCTTTCAATGAGTTGACATGAGAATGTATCCATGATCATATTCTTTTCTTCTAAATATATTTTGAGTTTTGTGATTTCTTCAAGAAATTCTTCCTCTTCTAAGGAATCCAAAAAATCATCATTGTCATAGGCCATGAGAAGTCTATAATATTGTTTAGTTTCATCTTCCTCACTGTTAGATAAACCATCACTATCTTCATGCATATAGTAACTCCTTCTATTGACAACCTATTTTCTATTTCCTTTTTCATATTCCTTTCCCTTTTCATATTTATCCTTATGAAGACATTTGGCAACATAATGGTTGACTCTACCAGAAGAAAAGAATTTTAATGGTAGCTTACCTTTGAATCTTCCGGAACCCCATTGAGGCTTCTTGAAAAAATTTACCTCATATTCTTCTTCTAAAATGTATCCTAGTTCATTGTGCTCTTCCTTTTCCTTTCCCTTTTCTAAAGCTTTAAAAGTGGCTTCTCTCATTTCAAAGGTAGTTAGGATTCCATGGAGTTGATTCACAGTAATAGTTTGAAGATCATGTTTTTCTTTTATGGCAAATAATTTTGACTCAAATTTAGAAGACAAAGATCTCAAAATTTTCTCAACTAAAGTAGCTTCCTTTATCTCTTCACCCAGATTATCATACAATTAACAATAGCATATACATGTAAAAAGTAACTAGAAATACTCTCATCACTATGCATCTTAAGAGTTTCATATTGAATTCTGAGATTTTGAAGCTTACCATGTTTTACCTGGGAGTCTCCTTCATAGCTTTGAATGATTTTGGCCCATATCTCTTTGGTTGTCCTGAGCTACATGACTTTGACAGATTTTGATTCTGACAAACTTCCCAATAAAGTATTGACGGCTTTGGCATTGGTTTCATATAACTTCTTACCTGCAGAGTCTGTAAGTATTGCTGCTGGAAATGGATATCCTCCTTCCACAATTTCCCAAACATTGGCTCCAAGCGATTGAAGATAGGCTTTGGTTCTTATTTTCCAATATACCAAGTTTCTCACATTGAAGATTGGTGGTCTGATAGATCCCATGCCTTTGTGATTATTCATCTTGCAAGATCTTCCTTCAAGCGATCAAGCTTCTTCTAAAGGACCTGCTCTGATACCAATAATTGGAAATGATATTGAGAGTGGGGGGGGGGGAGTGAATCAGTATTTACAGTTCAATAATTTTTTATTTCCCAAACAAATTTATATACGCTACTTCTGTGAAGTGAACTTGCATGTACATGCTACTATGACTAGAGAAACCATCGTATACCCAAAGAACTTATGATTTAGTCAATGTATCATGTGTTGAACTTTAATCAGTGCATCAGTAACTTGTTAAACAATGCATTAAAAACATAATAAACCATCACACATAAGAAACACACATGAACACCAAGATTTAAGGTGGAAACCCAATGCGAGAGAAAAACCACCTACTGTTGTCATCTATGTCTTCTTTTAATATTAAGAAAATCTATTTACAATCTTGTACTTGTGCAGACTCATAACAGTACGTAGGCACCCACCTACAGAAGGCTACAACCTTCTCTTGTTTTCCAGCTTCTACTGGAAGGGAGCTATAACCCCTTAGCTCTTGAACTAGCCAATGTGTTTACTAGTATGTAGGCGCCGGCCTACAGAAGGCTACAAACTTCTCTCTTCCTTCAAGGATTGCGTTTAATAAATTTTCAAACTAGATGCTCCTGGTACACAAGAATACAAATGAAGACCTCGTTTCATCAAATTTTCATACTGGACCCATCAGAACTTTCAAACCGCATCAACCAATAATCAGTTAATCTAAATGGTCAGATCACTGTCACCAAAACACTGTGATGAACCCAGAAACCTACATCATCATTTAGAACTAGTTGTAACCTAAAAAATCATGCATCAAAATGTATACGCTACTTTACTAAACCCAACATGCGTGTATACGCTACTTCCTTTAACCAAACCTGTGTATGCCTTCAAAACTACTGAAACATAAAAAATATGAATCAAGTATGTATCAACTAGCAATATACTGAACATCTACTATCAATTTACAGAGCTTTACACAGGAAATAGTAGAGATAACCCTCTCACTTAGATGATCAATCAATCAGACACCAAACTCCTTATGCATTCAGTTTTACATTCAGATCTAAGAATACTTCATTGATAGACAACAGTAAAACAACAAAACTAATCAGATATTTCAGTCATTTCTAAAGGATAGGATTTTCCTTTGTATATGCTACATGGAAGAGTCAAACCTGCGTGTATATGTGGTTTCACAGAGGTGAACCAGCGTATAGATCTGCGAATATTAACTCACAACTTTGTTGCTATTTCAAACTTCACACAAACCTAGATCATGACATTTAAAGAATAAAACAAGTGTATACAATCAGATCTAGCCCAACCAATATCATATCATTCAATGATAAGTCATTTCAGGTCTCATGATCCTCATCCAACATTGAATTCAAGGTGCACAAAATATTTCAGATCAAATCACAAGCATAGCCCCTGCAACATAAAATATACTTTAGATAGAAGTATTCCTTAGAAACCCTTTTCACTTGCACACCACGGCCTTTTGGTATTCTCCTCTTTATATAGTTTTTGGACATTCCCAATTCCTTAGACCAAAACCACTTAGGACCCATGGTATTCTTGGACAGGATCAAATAGTCATTACTTCGCTCAATATTGTGGGCTAATACCATGGTATTGACCCCTGGTATTCTTTACTCTTGAATTTCCTTGATTTTTCAAAATATACATGTTTTTCCTCTTGTGAAAGTGTGTGTATACGTATACACTCTTTTTGTTCTAGAAACCAACATGTATACATTATTTTGACTAAGTGGAACTGCATATACATCTTAAACTTCTTTACACCATCCTTTTCCTTCGACTTCTTTATTTTGATCAGTAGACCTTAGTTACATATTCATGTTATTCTATACCAATGCCCTGTTACCTCTGTATAGACCTGTTACACTGAGAGTTTCCATCAAGGACAACACATGTATCATAATGCCAACAGGCCTATTTAACCTGCTTATTCCAAAGGGTCGAGCTGGTTTTGGAGTTTTTGGAGAGATTGAGAGAACTATAGTTCTCTTAATATGAGATCTTAAGCCTATGTCATTGCAGAACCTTTGTTGCACTTGAAGGAGGATACTATGCTACAAGCATGAGGAGAGGGCCTCATTGACTAGAGTTATATTGCTTTGTATTCCATTCATGATTAATATATTATTGTTTCCTTATTATACTCGTAATTTGATCATGTTATTTTCTTGTATATGTTGTTTTTAGGCTAATAATCCCTCTGTAAAAGGATATTGTGTGCTTGGTTATTTGTGTATGTTTGCAAGGTCTTGGTTTATGGTAGTTAAGATTGAGATCTCCAACTAGGAGTGGGTCTCTCTCTACAATAGGTTGAAAATACTTCACCAATCTATGAGGGAACTTGGTATAAACCTTCAAACTCTTTCTTTATTGTATCATGTATAGGTTTGGAAGCTACTTGCATGTATAGGAATAAGCTAAGGATAGATCTAGTGATCTATCTTTAGCATTACACACACCACTATGGGTAAATACTTAGCTAATCTACTAGGTTAAAAGTAAATTTCCAGCTCAGGTGAAATTCTTCCATTAACAAAATGACACCACAAATAGAAGAAGTTTTGACTTGACTAGCCCATAGTAGTAATGACTAGTATAATTTGTTGAAGTAAGGAAGATGTCATCCCTAAGGTAAATTTCTAATTGACCTAGATACAAAGGCTAATAGAGGCACCACAATAAGGGTTCCATGGAGTTACTAATTAACCAAGTCTTAGAAACACAATTCATGTGGACATGTATCATAGTCACGCATGATAGGCCTATTTTAGTTAAGAATCAGATGTCAAATTCAACATTTCAAAGGTGATTAGACATATAGTTGAACAAGGAGAAGTTTTCAACAAGGCTAAACATGTAATTAACATAATTTGGACAAATTATAAGGAGTTTCAAGAAGTTTGAAAAGCAACTAGGTACCCATATTTTCCAATGTGTGACTTGGTTTGTATCATTATATTACTTTTCATCTATATTGATGCTTTCAAAGTGTAAAATTTAGAGGAATCAACTTGTAGGGTCATTTTTATTAGTGGGTCCCAATTTCGAGAAGTGGAGCCTCAAACCTTCGAGCAACATTTTTGTTTCTAGGAAAACTAGTATTCCTAAAGAATGCTAGCCCTCTAGGTTTGGCAGCTACCATAGAAACAACAGTTTAAAGCAATTCAATAATTTTCCTTATGTGTAACAAATAAGAGAAAGACAATGGAACTAACCTGGAACTTCCACTTAATCGCTTGCTTGATCTCTCTCTCCTTTGGTAGATCTTGCAACTCCTCCCTGTACTTAACACACTTGGAGATTACCTGCACAAGTACAACAACAAAGAACCATCAAAGCATCGTGATCTATTACAACATAAACATTACAGAATCAGATATATAAAGACAAAATGATAGAATTCACAATTTCACAATCATATAGGAGAAAACTTGAAGAGATTTATTAATATAAAGGAGAATTACAACCCAGTTGTCTGATCCAGTACCATCCTCCCAGCTTCAATCCTTCTTCACCTCATGAAATAGCAAGATCACACCAACAAGAATACAATGCTCTCTCCTCAATGACAAAACTTTCACCACTTCCATGCAATTCACAATATTCCAGCCTCTAGATCTCTTAGATGAGGGATCCATTTATAGATGTTTTCTAGGGTGTGAGTCATCCATGGGGTTTGATTAGTGTCATTCCACTTGTTACAATTGGTTCCATAAGACAAGGGATTGGAGATGGTTTCCTAGTTCCCTTGTTCATCCCTGGGCGAATTTAGAGAGGCAAGTGGCACAGGAGAAGTTTCTAGAAGATTCCATGAGCAACCAACTAACAAATTGTCCTAGAAATTTGTCCATCCTCGCCCATCGCACCCTATAGAGGGCCTAAACAGTATGCATCACACTTTGCCAATGGAGCAGCCAGTATGGTTCAATTTAGGTAATTTATAGATGGTTTCTCAGATGGAACTTTTGGGGAATGATGTATTCAGATGACTATGTTCCTTTAGGGTATGAAACAACTCTTTTAGGGGTTGATGAGCCCTAATACATTGACATATAAGTTTGGCGTTGATGTGCCCAAATATGTCTATAACAGTTGCCCCTCTAAAGAAGGAGGTCATAAAAATTCATGTCAGGTGAAATGCTTTATCATGAGGATCTGAAGTTTTGAACTAGAAGGTGACCTGCATCAATTTACAACACAATACATCATCATAATATGACTTTCATGATCTAGTGGAGGGAGGCATTCGCATGCTCAGCTTTATAAATTTCATTTCATGTACATAGATTAGATAGTCATCTGCAAATACAGACTCGCGATTCTATAGATATAGAGTCACAATCCATGATTAGGATGACCATCTGTGTAGAGCCTTTGTACATTTGATGTTTTCATATCCCCGAATATATCACAGCCCAGATGGATGAAACTACATCTGGGGCCTTCAAACTCGTTCAATCTTCGCTCAATGTACAAGTCAATCCATGTGAAGAGATGTTCTGAAGTCGAACATGGAAAGACATCGCCTGATTACTATCCAATGATGTGAGCTATTAATAGATGTGAGAGGGATCACCAATAATGATAATGATCCTCAAGGTACTACAGTACAATTCACGCCATGTGAATACATGATCCGATGTCGAACACCACGCCAAATATTTCGGTCAAAGGCCATTGATGTCAACCTGTCGCCGAAAGTGAGAAACTTGCCATTGATGTATGCAAGCTTCAAAGCACTAAAAGGGTTGTTTCTAAGTCAACTTCTTGGATAATGAACTGATGTCGACAAGAAGTGACTCATCGTAGGAGGGTCTTTATGTATCCCACATCTATGACATGAAACGAAGCAAATGATTTCTGGAGGTGAAAATTAACTGACAACACAAGGTTCAGGAATGGCGGTCATCAAAAAATGAAGGTTAGAGATATTTCAGTGTATGAGACATTAACTAGATGGTGATTTATCAACTAAATGAATTCTCTTGAACATGTTGACGACATTGAGATGAATTGGTAGCGTTAACCCCAAAAGATGGATGGTATGAAAGACCAATGGTATGATGACCGGTGAATGGAATAACCCAACCCAACTCAATTATGGAGATGAAGTGAAAGTGTCATGTTCAAAAGGGACTTGCTACCATAAATTCTTCAAGTTTTTTCCCTTTTTTCCCCAATCATTTCTAACTAGTACCTCTTTATTTTTGTCAAGCTTGAGGAGGATAACATATGCTTGTTTTATAATTTTCCCTTTAGGCAAACCTATCGCTATTTAATATTTTAACGAGTCTAGCAACAATGAAAATCGGTCTCATCTAGATGGACAAGTTTGTCTCTATTATTTTAATGAGTTTAACAACAAGGATAACTCGGTCCTTTTCATGTTTAGAGAGTTTGAAAAGGGATGAAAAGAAAACTCCATAAGTTCTTTTTCATAAAGTAATCCCTCAGGTGTGAAAAAGGATAAAATAATACAGGAGGGATGACATTTCGAATACTTTAACGAGCTAGAAAGGACAAGCGATTGACAATCTTTTGATGTTTAACGAGTCTGAAAAGGGTTTATAGAGGAATCTATAGTTTTCTTTTCATTTTTGAATCAAAGCTTGAAAGGAGGATAAAAAGTTTGCTTGGTGGTCAAAGATGTTCATTTAGCACATCAGATTCTTTCATCAGTTGTTCAACCTGCTCATAACTCCATCAAATTGATTAGAAATACATATATATGGATGAAAAATGACCTAAAACCAACATTTCACTTTGAAGTACATGAAAAGTAAACATAAAAGTAGTTTTAACATTTCATTTTCATCATTTCATTTCAAATTTGGGATTTTGGAGCTCTGAAGCGGTTTTCCCCCTCAAATTTCACCTGTCAATTTCAGAAGATCCTATGGACCATTCTCCATGCTGTCAAGACCATGTAGGAGCTATCCTTAAGCTCTTCATTTTTATTTCCTCTTTTCTCAATTCTGGGCAAGTTTTTTCACTTTTTTGGGCCCCTAGGGTTTAAAGATTTCGTTCCTCAATCATCGCACCTAGCTAGTATAGAAAGGTGTGATGCATGCTAAACTTCCAATGAGCCAATCAGTATGCATCTCACCTTGCTCAAAGGCAGGGTGCGATGGGCATAGAAAGGAAACTTTATACAATGTTTTTTCATCAAATTTTTACCTGTTTTTGCTCAAAATTGGATCCTAACTCATCTATTGTTTATGTTTCAGATATTTGTTGGATCAAGATGGTTGTCACATGGAATGAATGAGAACATGAAGAGGAGGAAATGATTGCTTTACATGACCAGAGCACAGTGGATGCATTAAGAAACTGTGGTTTACTGAAGTTTTTCTGCATATCCAGCATGAGACAACATATCAGTTTGTTGCAGTATCTTCTCAATGCTTGGGATCCTATT
>Ga0139314_100366_pt1 | contig 11722 bp, 9 predicted proteins | sample In2P11_FD_99376 | JGI IMG/M metagenome (GOLD analysis project Ga0139314, IMG submission 99376)
TTCCCCTTATCTTCTCTTCTTGAATCCCATTTAAGCACTTTATCACCAATGAAAAAGTCTTCAGCTTTAGTTCTTCTGTCAAAGGCCTTCTTGAGTTTCTCTTGTAAAACTTGAACTTTGTTGTATACTTGATCTCTAGTTTGCTGCAAACAAATTGTTTGATTGATTCTTCTTTGCATATCATTGGGTTCAGCTTGACTTTCTTGAAGTAGCTTGATGACAGGAACCCCTAGTGATGAAGGAAATTTGGCTTCCATTCCGTAAACCAACTCATATGGGCTGACCCCAATAGATCTCTTGGTTGTTAACCTGTCTGCCCATAAGACATTTACAATCTTTTTGTGCCAATTTTTCTTATTTTCTTCCAACATTTTCTTGATAATGTTGATAAGACTCTTATTAGATGATTCAGCTAAACCATTGCCTTGAGGGTAGTATGCTGTGGAGTGACCTAAAGTAATATGGAACTTATGGCAAAAATTGACCATTTTCTTGGATTTAAAAGCAGCAGCATTGTCTGTAATGATGTTTTCAGGACAGCTGAATCTGGATAAAATATTAGTCTCAAGGAACTGAATGATAGTGGAATCATTTGCTCTTCTGCATGGAACAGCTTCAATCCACTTGGTAAAATAATCTGTGGCTGTTAGAATCCATCTATGTTGGCCTGAAGATGAAGGATGAATCTCTCCAATGAAATCTAAGCCCCACTGTTGGAAAGGCCTCTCTGTTGAAATAGGCTCTAGGGGTAGTGGCAACAATTTTCTTTTTCCCTCAAATATCTGACACTTATGACATGAAGTAGCAAATCTTTTGACATCAGTAAATAGAGTAGGCCAATAATAGCGAGCTCTCAATATCTTATCCACAGTGGATTTCCAGTATAGATGTCCACCACAATCACCTGTATGAAAATATCTTATAACATTGTCAGTGTCATTCACATTTAAACAATTCAGCAGTATACCTTCATGATTTTTCCATAAAAAATTACCATCTATGACACAAAATCTTGAGGCTTTCATTTTTAGAAATCTGCTTCTAGTTCTGGACAATCCTGGGGGAGCACACAGGTTTTGCAATACATAACAAATATCAACATACCAGGGGGATTGTTCAAAGGCTATATTGATCTGTGGAGTCGCCAGCTCCGGTTCATTGTCCAGTTGATTGATATCCAAGGCTTGAAAGTTTGCTTCAGACATAAGTTTAGCCAAGCCTTGTCCTTTTATCAGTTTTGTAGGTCTTATTTCAATGTCATACTCTAAAATACCAGCAATCCATTTTCCTCTTTTGCCCTCTAACCCTTCTTGAGTCAATATGTCTTTCACAATGGCATTTGGCACATAAGCAATGACATGAGAATACAGGATATAAATCCTAAAGTCTTTGATGGCCTTAACCAAAGCATAAGCCTGCTTTTCCATGATCTGATATTTCAAGGGTGCATCTCTAAGAGCTCTACTAAAGAAAGCAATTGGTTTCTCACTCCCTTGGTCATCTTTCTGTAGTAAAACAACAGCAATAGTATGTTGAGAGGCAAAGGAGAAAATGGTGAAGTCTCTATCAAATTGAGGACTTGTAAGGACTGGTGTTTGAGTCAAAGAAGTCTTGATGCCCTCAAAGGCCTGTTTGGCCTCCAATGTCTATTTTACCTTAGAATCTTTCTTCAGCATGTGGTTCAGTAACCTTATCAATTCTGCTAGGTTCGGGATAAACCTCCTTAGAAAGTTGATCTTTCCCAAAAAGGCTTGCAGTTCCTTTATGTTCCTTGGTTGTGGGATTTCTAGAATAGCTCGAATTCTGTCCGGGTCAATTCTAATTCCTTCTTTAGAAATAATGTGACCTAGTAACTTACCCTCTTCTAGACCAAACAGAGATTTCTTGGGATTTAAGGAGATGCCATATTTCCTACATGTCATAAATATTTGTCTCAGGTGTCTAAGGTGTTCTTGGTCCGATTTTGAAAAAGGTGTGAGGTCATCCAGGTAAACAACTAAGAAATCATGAATCTCCTTGGCAAAAGAAATATCCATTGCTCTCTGAAATGTAGCACCTGCATTTTTTAACCCAAATGGCATTTTAACATACTTGAAAGTTCCCCATGGGGTTGTGAATGTTGTTTTATCCTGATCATCAGGGTGCACCAAGATTTGGTTAAAACCTGAAAATCCATCAAGTAATGAGATTCTTGAAGCACCCACCACTCTTTGGAGAATGTGATCCATTTTGGGTAAGGGATAATTGTCTTTGAGGGAAACCTGATTCAAATTTCTTAGATCAACACAAAGCCTAATCTCACCAGTTTTATTCCTTGTAGGAACCAGATTTGAAATCCATTCTGAGAATCTGATGGGTGCTATAATACCTGCTTTAAACATTTTTTGCACCTCTTTCTCAATTGATGGGAGAAGCATAGGATTGATTCTCCTTAATTTATGTTTGAACGGCTTTTGATTTGGTTTAAGAGGAATTCTGTCTTGAATGACTGATGTATCATAGGATTTTAAATCCTCATAACTCCATGCAAACACATCTTGGAATTCTTTAAGGAGGTCAACGTATTTGGGCTTTTGGTCGGGAGGCAAAGACTTTGATAGTTTTATAATCTTGGGTTTTTCAAGTGTTCCAATGTTGCATTCTTCAATGGCAGCATTAAGAGGCTGCATTTTTTGTTTCCTAGGAATATCATTCGAGTCAAAAATGTCTTCCAAAGGGGTAAGGCCTATGGGCAAGAAATTGTCTTTTAATTGTATGACTTCAGCCTCTGCTCCAGCTATTTCATCAAGATTGATTTGTTCAAGCTCTTGCACTTTCTTATCATCAAAAGTTGTTGGGTGAAGTATTTGATTTGCTGTTTTGACTGATATAGTTGTTTGGTATCGTTCACTTGGTGGTTGTGAGTCTTTCATAGCATCATCATCAATATTTAAACCTGAAAATTCTTGCTGCAATGTCAAGAAGCTATTTATCTATGTGTCATCTTCAAATACTTGCCAATCTTTGACATTGTTTGGTATAGAAGGTATGTGTTTTATCTCAGCAGTAAAACAATGGTTGGGTTCAAAGGGCAATTTACAAGTGCTAGCAAAAGTAGCTAGACTATGTGCATGAAGGTTGTGGCTTCTAGATATTTTGGTCAATTGAAATTCAGCAAAGGCATTAAGTATTTGAATAGCAGTAGACATATAAGATCTTAGTCTTTTGTCATTGGTGACAAAATTGCCTTTCATTTGTTGGATAATGAGATCTGAATCTCCCAAGATTGACACTTTTGTGGCTTGTAAGGATTTGATCAGTTTGAGGCCTAGTAAGAGAGCCTCATACTCTGCCATATTATTAGTACATCTGAAATTTAGCCTATAGGCTCGACCTTCTGCATGACTGTTTTGTTTGTTGTGAATCCACACTCCCACTCCTGCCCCTAACTTGTTAACTGATCCATCAAACTCAAGAAACCAAAGGATTTCTTGATTAATGGCAGGATTAGCAGCCTCACTAGGATTTGGAATCAAGAGTTGGAGGTCTTGTTTCTCATCTGGTTTGTTTTTTAGGATAGTCTCATCAACTGATTGCATAATCTCAGTACCTTTGGCATTTATTTGCTCATTTGTATGCACATTTTGTTCAAGTGTGAAATATTTGTCATCATCTATAGGGCCTGTATCATCATTGAACAAAATGAAGGAATCCATATCAGAATGGACTGCATAAATGGGAAAATTTTGAGGTTTTTCTTCACTGGTCACCATATATTTCATGAGTGTCTCTCTGTATAACCTCTTTGGTTGTCCAAAGACAGAGATGGTGGCATATGACATGTCTAGTTGTAGGGAACCTTGGAGTTTAGCTCCCCATGATCTTGTTAATAACATTCCATATTGAGGTAGGATATCGGCTACCACCACATCCATTAAAATGGTTTTATTTGGATATTGGACAAGGGAAACACACAAATCTTTTATCAAGCCTAAGCATTTAACTTGGCTGGAGTCAAACGAGAATAGGTCTTTATATGGCCTTGTAATGTCTAAATTCAGTCTCTCCATTACTGATTTAGGCATGAGGTTATGTGAGGCTCCTGAATCAAACATTGCGTTGTGTAGAATTTTATCATGAATGTGTAGACTGATATAAAAAGGCAAGACTCCAGAGCTCACTGTTTTTCCATCAACTTCTGGACCAAAAAGCAACTCAGGTGTATCATCCATTACATTGACATCATCTTTATCTTGAGTTAATTGAAGGGATTTTTTGATTTGTTGTTTGTAAATGTCATGCTTAGCCAGCTCTGAAAGAGGGATGGCTATCTTTAATTTGCCAATTTCAGCTTCTAGGTCAAAAGGTTTTTCGGATTGGGTCTTGGCATTGTGGTTGACATTTCTCTCTTTATCAACCGGTTTTTTAGAGGTTTCCTCTTGGTTTTCAATCTCCTCTTGGTCTTTATCCTTTTTGCTCACCTTTTGAAGAATGTTACTTGGATTGTGCTCTAAAGGAGGTGTTGCCGGTGGCTGTTGACTTGGGGGGGAAGGTTTCAGTCACATCCTCTACTGTTACTTCACTTGAGGTTAAATCAGTCTTGTCAGTTGGTTCTGTACAAGTGTCCTTCTATTTTAACCTCTTGGGCTGTTGGTTATCTTTTGTTTTTTCAGGCTGTGTCACATTTACAGTCCTGCTTCTTAGCTTGTATTGTTTATGAACTTCAAAAGCAGCTATGTCATAGCCTTGTTTGAAATCAAAAGACTCACCTGATTTGGTTTGGAACTGATTAATATCATCATCTTCCTGATCTTCTTGGCTTAGAAAAACCTGCTGGTCATCATTTAAACCCATCAAATTAATATGAGTGTCATCTAGCTGTTCATTGGATGTAGATGCTTCAGTATAGTTTTCTTGGAAAGGAGGTCTAATGTCTTGTTCTGGGCTAGCCTTTCCAGCATTTGGATTTTGGTTTCTTCTGAAATTGGGATTTCTGATAGGGTTATTTTGTGGTCCTTCCCATGATGACTTCCTTTCAACTGATTCTACTCTATCTCCTAGTCTGTGCATACCAATGATTATTGCATCCAGCTTCTGATCTAAGGCAGAGGGTTCTTCCTTGAAAGTGGTTCTTATTTCTGTTCTAGTCCTGTTTCTTTTGGCTATCAAATTAGCTTCTACACTAACAGCTATGTTTTGCATATCTGCTAAAGTTTGGGGTGCTCTTTCTCTTAATTGGTATGCCATGTCTGAATCAAACCCATCAGGGAAAGTATATAAAGCCAGATCAGGTGGAGGCCTAAGATTTTGTGGGATGGCATTGTATACATTGTTGAATCTAGCACAATAGTCAAGGACAGCTTCTTGAGGTCCTCTTTTGATGGTGTTGTACTCAGACAGTATATTAAGTGGATCCTTTTTCTTTTCCCACCTGTTTAAGAAGGTTTGGTAAAGGGCTTCTGGGTCACCAATAGAGTTTGCTGGAAGAGCTCTAAACCAGGGCCTTACATCCCCTGTTAAACTCTGCACAAAAATTTTCATTCTAACTGCATCGTCATCTATCTCATAATTTTCAAAGTAATCCTGCATCTTCTTGGTGTGCTGAAGGGCTGAATAGGAACTAGTACCATCAAAATATGAGATTTTGGTCTAGTAATCCTGAGGCATAGCCCCTGGATTTGCTGGTAACTGCAAAGGAGCATATCTATTAGCCATGTTTGGTGGGATAACAGGGACAACAGGAACAAATGGGACAAGTGGAGGGAAGGGGATGAAAGGGGTATGTGTAGTTAATGGAGGGGTGGAAAAAGTACCTTGCGGAGTGGATGAAGAACTAGGAGAATGTGGAACTGTAATATGGGGATGTAAAGAAACTTTAGCAGGGGTTGGAATGTTACTTTGAAATCCTGCCTCAGAGCTTGAATCTGAGAAGGTTTCTTATGCTTCTTGTTTCTTAAGAATCCTTGAAATCAGGTTCGGATTTTGGAATTCAGGTGATGGATTTGGATCTGGATTAGATCTAGTATAACGAGTTTTCTTCTTAGGAGCCAGCTTCTATGATCTTTCTTTGGGGGAATTATCTGAGAAATGTTAGTATTTGAAAAGGACTGGTCAAGTATGGAACATATGGAACTTAAGACTGAATAAAGATTGACTGAGGCAGCTTTTATATACTCCTACAAATGCAAAGCAAAGGTAGTTTCTAAGGCTGTCTGGCTGTCACTCAGGCTTTATCTACAGCATTAAGAATCAGACAGAGGTTTGGTAATTTCGTTCAGGTCCCCAGTGGAGTCGCCATTTATGTTAACACTCAGGTTGTTCCCTTTGACTCCTAAGGGAATACGGCTGAGGTAACCACTAACCAACTTTGGATTATAGGTTCTAGCCTACCTACAATCAGAGAGGGCTCTCTCTTTTTGATTTAACTTTGTTTTTTGAAGATTTTAGGCTAGTTATGAGGTAAAGAGTTTTTGTTTGAATTTTGGTTGTCAGTTATTGTTTTAAAGAAGGGCATGTAGTGTTCGGAGAGGTTTCATTCCATTGGGCATATGGAGTCCAGAACCAGAATATGCTTAGTACCTGTGATAAAGAGAGAGTTACTGCAGAGCCAGATAGGTATTCATGACACAAACTTTTGATTTTGAAAGAAAACAAGTATGAGATCACACCATGAAAGGAAACAAAGAATTATTCCATGGTGTAAAAGAGAAAGAAGGGCCAAATCTTATTCAAGAGCAAAAGAGAATTACTGAATAGAGATTACCACGAAATTAGAGTAAATAGGAGCATTTAAGAATTCCACATTTACGCATAATTCTGAAGAAAACATAGTTAGTAGGGAAGACTGAGTTCAGGGTGTCTTATAGGACAAATCCTGAACTATTCTTTTTCTTTCCTACTAAGATCAACAAACATACAGCATAGGTGGATTATGCGAGAAATAAAACACAAACACAGTTAGGAAAACACTTATTGTGTCATGATATATCACGAGAGTCCTGCAGCAGTCAATAATTCCATCACAATACGTCCAAGCAGAGCCAAATTTGAGGAAACCAGCAGCTCTTTTGCATTATCTCTCTTAGAATATACAATCGAGTTATTTTGAACAAATAAACAACAACCCCCAATTAGCTAAGCGAGGGCCCGTATATACAAAATTACTCCATAAAATATCTCAAGAATGAGTCACTAACTAATAACTCTTCCTACCAACTTTTCAAGATATTTGTTACAATATTTATTGCCACTTTAAATAGATACATAACAGCCGTTTGCTGTCGTCAGAGATCTTTGACTTTCGGGTCTTACTGGGCCGGCCGAGCTCCTTTTCATTGATTTCGACTATCCTTTCCTTTATTCTGCCATGTCATGGTACTGCTATATTGGACAGCTCATCTGTATTACCCAGCTGTGCTTAGTCACTGTTCTCCTCGTCCAACAGCCTTTTACTGTTGCTCCAAGTAGATTTAGCGCATGCATCATTTAAAATGCTGACTCGCAGTCGATTGAAGACTTCTTTTTAAACCAAAACTGATTTATCAAAGCAAAGTTCCTATCATACTGCTCCACCATTCCTCAGTGGGCAGTTGGTGCCTCTGTATTTTGATTAAAATTTCATCAGCCTCAGTGTATTTATAGTAATTAGGAGGCACTTCAAAAAGCTGTTTAATTTCATGCTCAATAAAAAGCAAATTCTCCAATTTGTCATAAAGTTCCTGCCCTGATGGTGGGCCTGCTCCCTCTGGACTACTTGCAGAAGCTGTTATCTGATTTGTTGCATAAGCGTTGACCCTTTTGGCATAATTTTCATGAGTTAATAGCCTTCCTGCACTATTTATCAGGCTGGGGAGCCCTCTGCCATGTAATGCTGTGATTTTTCCAATAAACATATTTACTTCTGCTTGAATTTCTTGACACTTTCTCTCCAGTGTCTGCACATAATTTCTTAGGGTAAGCACCCATTTAATCAGTAGAATAGTGTCAGTCCTATCTCTAATTCCCATTGCTGCCAGCTGAAGGCTAGTTCTATTGTTGAGGACATTGATCATTCTATTTGCAATTTCAGGCATACTTCCTAGAGAAGCCCTGGCTCTTTGGTTCTCAGTTTGAGCCTTATTCAGTAAATCCATCTGCTCATGAATTGTTTCAATAGACTGCCAATGGTCTGTAATGGATTGGCCAATTCTGGCCCACAGAATCTTCTTTATTTCAGCAATTATTTTATCCAAAGTTAATTCCATTTCCAGCTCCTTAATTTTCTTCTCCAGGGTTCTTACTTCCCTTGTCCTCTCAGCCAGGTGCTGTTTGGATTTATCATACTTTTCTTCTAGTTGAGCTAATTTGTCCTTAGCATCCTTCAGTTCAACCATTTGTGCTTCTAGAGCTTGTATCTCTTTCGTCAGATTCTGCATATCAAGGCCTGGTGCCTGCTCTGGTACTGTCACTTGTGCTGCCACATCTGTTGTTGGTGCTGCAGGGCTTACTTCTGCTGCTTTCTCAGTAGAAGGAACTGTTATTGGAGGAGCATCCTCAACATTTATAACTGGCTGGGGTGGCTGGGACACCTGTTCCCATTCTTTTTGTTTCAGGGCTGCTTCCAAGGCTCCCTCTGTCTCTACCAGTCTTTTGTGCAGTGCCAATAGCATGGCCACTACATCCTAATCCTTTCTCTATTGAGCAACACCTTCAGTTTGAGGGTGAAGGGTCGGAGGGAGCTTTACCATCTTCCTCAGGGCTGCTATATCTTCATCTTTCTTTTTCATTAAAGCTTGCACTCCCTTGGGATCATTCGGGTCATGCCCAAGCTCTATGATAATTTCCTCTAAGGACTTAATTCTCTTGTCCTTAGCCTGGGAGGAAGCTTTCTCTAACTCCAATTGAACACTAGTGTTATGTAAAGAGTTTTGCAACATGTGTGTCTGTAATGTTTTGTCAGCTAGCGTGGAATAAACCATCTCACCTATTTTCTTATGCAGCTCTATTTGGTCCATAGGGTGGATGTCTTTGGTGAATACTTCCATGTTGGTCCTGATATAATCTGCAGCTGATTGGGGCTGCTGCATGGTGGGTCTAAAATGACTCATAGTCATTTTTCCTTCTGCAATGTCATAGGCTGACATGATCCTTTGTTGATTGGTTGGGGCCATCTTGAGAAGTTGATTATAGAGCTGAAGTCTAAGTGGCTCATTTCTTGCCTTTATTTCCATAAATTGCTTTTTGATGCCTGATTCTACTCTCTTTTGCTGGCCTGATGAGCTAACTTCTCCTCCATGTTGTCTCTCTTGTTCCTGCTGAAAAGAACTGGCTGATGCCTCTGTACTAGGAGGGGCCATACCCATGGATGGTCCAAAAGGCATCTCCTCCTCAGAGAAAGGATTGAGCCTTTGCCTTTTCTCCCCTGGCTGATTTGTTGATGTAGTGAGAGGGGTTTCTTCCTGCCTATCCCTTTTTCTGCTTCTTTCTTCATTGATTGGAGTTTGCAGCACTGAGGTCTCAACTGTTGTCTCCTGCCTTGGAGGGACATGTTCTTGAGTCTGCTGCTCTGTAGTTGCAGGTGCTTCAACCATCTCTTCTTGCTATTCAACTTGCTGCTCCTGTTGCTGCTCTGTACTAGGGAGAGGATCCTCTTGTTGCAATTCTTTTCCTTTGTCCGTAGCAGCTGCTTGAGTAATGGTTTGAGCAGGTTGCTGGGGAGCTGTAGAACAGGAAGCAACTACTCCGAAATGATCAGGAGCTAGAGAAAGAACCTGTCCACAATATTCCAAGTCAGTTGCCTTTTTAAGATTTTTTGTTGCTTTTTGTGTAATCTCTTCTTTATAACTAGCCTCCACTAGGGTGCCCTCTTTCCACTCTAATTGATTTGCATATTTTTCAAGATGTGGGATTCTGAGGTGCTCATAGCTGGCAAGCCTATATCTCACTCTTCTAAGACTTATAAAGTGATTGGGGTCATAAGGTGACCAAAGGAAGCTGGTTTGTAGCTGGAAGCTCTTCAGGATTTTATCTGCTTCTTCCCATGCTTCTTCTCTTTTATTGAAAATGAATGGGCCTAGTTGGAGCTTGATTTTCAGTTGTGCCTTTTTGTTTTTGCTGTGGAAATGGATCATGTCTGCATTTCAAAACTGCCTGTAGTATTCTAAGGCAAAAGGCCTCATGGGGACATATCTTGGTAGCTTGTATGGGGCTAGCTCACAACCATATATTCTGATCACTATATGGTGCTGGTAGAAGTACCAATCTCCAATGCTATAGTTCTTTGAAAGCTGGAGGATCTTCTGCATCTCATCTATCAGTCTAGGAGGAGGGGAACTTAGCAGCGATGACATAGCTGGATGGATGAATAAGTCAATGAACTCACAGTAACTGTATGGTGAATAGAATACATGATGAAAGATTGAAGACCAAAACACCACAGACCTTTGGTTTCCCTGTGCATCCACTTTCTTGAGGGGCAATGGAAAGCTGTCAGGCTTGTTGAATAGTAACAAGTGACAGATGTAAGAAGTATACTTGAACACTCTCTCCCTCTCCAGATTCATGAAATTCTCATGAATCTTGTTAGCAATGAATGTAGCATAATCATATTGAATAGAAGGAGGCTTTCCAGGGGAGAACATAGACATCATGGCCAAGACTGTCTCATCCACATATTCATTGCTATTGTATCCTAGAACATAGGAAATCATACTCACTAGGGCCTGGCCTATATCATTGAACCATACATGTAAGAAAGGAGGAGGCCTCTAAGGAGCATTTGGATCCATGAACAACTGGGCAACTCTTGTGATTTGGGCACTGGAGAACTTGGCACCTTGGTCTCTTAAGTGTTGCATGGATAGAGGAGTTAATAATTTTGCTAACTGGAAGTGAAGTATCTGATTGATAGCTTCAGGAGTGACATAGAATAAAACAGAGCCTGAAGGACTGAGGACAGCTCTCTGATTGGGATCATAGTTTGCACAACACTGATGGATCAAGTCAGGGAAAACATTGACCTGAGGAAGATAAAAGATAGGCAAGTGGGAGTCCCAAATTCTTAGGATGTCAGTTCCATTCAGGTGCTTGGCTCTCAACTCATTGATGACTGTAATGTGGTATTTCATGGCCACTTCAATTGTCTCTTTCATTTGAAAGTCTCTGTCAGCAAGGGGCTGCCATTCCAGTTCTTTATGTGGAGCATTTAAAGGTGCAATATTCAGGGCTACAGGGGCCTCCATGGTTCTTGTCCCTTTAAGCAGAATTTCACTAAAATTATGGATAAACGCAACAATGAACGGCAAAATCAGATGAAAAAGAGATTTGCAAGGGAAAACAGGGCAGCAGAGGTGTAAATGAGTTGGAATGCCGTCAAAAGGGCAGAAGAGGGTGAATTTCCTTGCAGTGGGGCGTTTTGTGCAGCGGAACAATGCTGTAATAAGTCTGAGCCAGACACAATGTAATGACTGGTGGAGGTGGGTGTATTGGTTCTCAAATGCGCATTAATTTAATTATGCAGCTGTGGGAATATGAAATAGTGGAGAAAAATGGTGATTTCACATTTTTTTACAGTGGGAGAGTAAACGGAACCGGGTTGCAGGAGAATGGGTAAATACCTATTTGTCGCGCAACGAGGGAGGAAAGGCCTGTGCGGAATTCTGGGCGGCAACAGCTCAAAAACCGATTTCTGGAGGTTGGCGGCGAAAATGTTGTAAAAACTCATGCAGGAGGAACAGTGGTTCTTTTGCAAATAATGCGAAAAAAC
>Ga0139314_100367_pt1 | contig 11706 bp, 10 predicted proteins | sample In2P11_FD_99376 | JGI IMG/M metagenome (GOLD analysis project Ga0139314, IMG submission 99376)
ACCTTCTTTTTTGCACGACCCAACCGAGCCAGGAGAATCATTTCTTTATGAATCTACGTCTACTTCATGACTTTTTATGGATGGTCAATTCGCCGAATACTTTGAGTAGCAGCTTCCTCTCCTCTCCCTCTTCAATTTACTTATTGGCCCCTCAAATTAAGTAACCAATGGTCGAGCACCTAAAGGTGATGGCGGCCAGTCGAGCATGCTTACGCATCCTCTCCCTATGGTCGAGCGCCTCCGGACCTTATCAGTCGAGCACCTAAAGGTGATGGCGGCCAGTCGAGCCTGCTTACGCATCCTCTCCTCTCGATGGCGGCCTTATCAGTCGAGCACCTAAAGGTGATGGCGGCCTTAACAGTCGAGCCTGCTTTCGCATCCTCTCCCTATGGTCGAGCGCCTCCGGACCTTATGGTCGAGCACCTAAAGGTGATGGCGGCCTTAACAGTCGAGCCTGCTTTCGCATCCTTATCAGTCGAGCACCTAAAGGTTCAATTTACTTATTGGGTGGCCCCTCTCAAATAAGTAACCAAAGAGCGCCTCCGGACCTTATGGTCGAGCACCTAAAGGTTAGGGTTTACTTATTGGCCCCTCAAATTAAGTAACCAATAGTCGAGCCTGCTTGCGCATCCTCTCCCTATGGTCGAGCGCCTCCGGACCTTATCAGTCGAGCCCCCTGTCGGGTCCTCTCCCGGTGGTCGAGCAACTAAAGTTCCTCTCCTTATCAGTCGAGCCCCCTGTCGGGTCCTTGCTTTCCTAACGTCAAGCAAGCACTACGTTCCTTGCACTAGGAAGCGCAAGCCCCTCCGGGTCCTTGCTCTTCTAACGTCGAGCAAGCAATTCTTCCTCTCCTTATCAGTCGAGCCCCCTGTCGGGTCCTTGCTTTCCTAACGTCAAGCAAGCACTACGTTCCTTGCACTAGGAAGCGCAAGCCCCTCCGGGACCTTCTTTTTTTCCACCTTCTTAACAGAGAAAGAATATATGGGCTAATGAAGCTAATGTGGTTCCTAGGGAAGTCATTATACTTGACTTTCTATTGAAGGATATACTTTCACAGCCTATAGAAGTCAGCAGCTTTATGTCTCTTCATATTAAGGTCTCTTTAGAAAGGTAGTTCGAAATTATATGTAGAATTTCATGATTCAATCACTCCAATTGGTAACTAGAGAGAGACTCAAGAACTAGAATTATATATGTCATTATGCATTTTCATCTCCCCCTGGTCCTTTAAGAGCCTGCTTGCGCATCATGATTGGATTCGAGAGCGTAATTACATATATAATAACATTGTTGAAGAAGAAACCTACATTGCTATCCCTTCTATTTTGATCCATCTAACTAGATATTCGTCTTATCTTATTACTACTTATATTCCCTTTCCACACTATCCCCACATCTTCTATCTTATTCCTCTCCTTATCTTATTCATTGAGGGGGGGAGGATATCACCTTGAAGGAATTGATTCTTCTTATTCCTGGAAGGGATATCACCTGGAAGTTATTATTCTATGGATGTGGGTAAAAGCCTTTCACCTTGATCTATGTCTTTTCCTTGAGATAGCTACACCTTGATCTTGCTCCGCTTGTTCGTGTGCCATAGATCGGGTTAGACCCTGTTGATTGGACACTATTGATCGGTGGTACGAGACGATAGAAGCAGTCCCGGTTATTCATTCATTCATTCCCAGAGCTATTGATGGTGGGTTAGACCGCTTCATGGTTCACACAGCTTGGTTCGTTCGATTGCTTGGGGGTTCTGGTTCACACAGCATGGTTCGTTCGATTGCTTGGTTCGGTCAGTTCATTGAATCAGTAAAGAGGTAAGGTTTGGGTGACTTTGACGGGACTATTTGCTTTGGTAACATCAACCAAACTATTGATTGGTAACATCACCGGACTATATTATATACGTCACCGTCCGATCAACGAAGTAATAGCGCAAGGGCATATCACCCTGGCTATCGAACCGTAAAGGACGTTGGGGACTCTGCCTATGGTGTCTTTGCCTCTCCTGCAACCTTTGCTGCTTTTCTCTTTGGTGCTACTGGTCCGGATGCTGGGTAAACTTCACTTGGTGCTTGCTCATAAACTTCACTTGTCAGATGCTAGCGGTGATGTAACAATTTCAGCTTGTAGCTAGAGTATAGAGGTTCAATGGAGATGGAACTTTTTCAAGAATTTCTTTGTGAATTCTTTATTTGTACATAGGCCCCTGCCTTCGCTCATGCTGGTGGTTCTAGGTCAAGGGGTTCTTCGACTGGAATTGGAACTGCTTCTTTGACTGGATCAATGGAAACCGCCTTGACTCCTGTCTTTGGGTCAATGGGATCAACAACGGGCACTACTTATACTCGAACTGCTGCATTCACCTCTGCCTCCACTTCTGGCTTTGATGGCTTAGCCCCCGCTACAAGTGCTGGGTGAGCAACTGGATCATTCACTGGTGCTGGATCCATATCTGTACGAGATGCTGGTGAAACTACTCGCTTTGCCTGAGTCGACATGGCCCCCTCGATCGTAGGAAGGGGAAGGTAAACTGGCATGGTCCCATTTATGCCCATATAGGTTATAGGTAATCCCAATAGGAATAGGTATGTCTCCGCGCTTGGATTTTCGACTGATACTGGAGGGGATGCTTTTGGATCCGGGCGAGATGCTGGCTATCATACGAGTTTTGTATCTCTTGCCTCTGCCAGGTCAACTGCCTTTCCTACTGCTGTCGTCCTTACTTATGCCTCTAGTGATGGGGCTACTGTTTGACTTGACTCTCCAATGGATTAATAAAAAACAGGCATGGGGTCAACTGAGTTAACTGGGTATGGATCTGCTTTTGTTTCATTGGTTGATGCCCGTGGCGTGACTTATTTCATATGGTTCATTGAGCCTGAGCCCTGCAACTGAATCTACACTTGGCACTGGAACCCATGCCTTTGCTTCTCGATCAGAAAAAACTGCTAAATCTACACCCGTAACCGGATCTACAGCATCTGTCTTTGCCGGTGATGCTTACCTTGTTACTGTAGGTGCCGTAGCTTTTGCTGTTGGTATTTATGTTCCCTCCACCACTTTAGCCTCTGCCTATGACTCTGCCTTTGCTGGTCAATCTGATTCCGATGGGTGTACATCTATGGATCCTGCCTGTGCATTGGATCACCGGATAAGGCTAGCGGGTGGTAGGTAAGGCTGGTGGCTTTCTGGCTGCGGTAGTAGTAGTGGCGGGTGGCTGGATATACTTTCGCTGGTACTGCATCGTGATCAAGAACTGGTTCCTCTCGACCCGGAGCGAGCCGCTAGGAGCAACGTGACAATAACCCATAGATGTGTACGTGAAAGAACCAACCTCCTAGCTTATTGATGCATCGTAATATAAGATCAATGTACATACCACCTTAGCTGCTAGGAAAATGCGCAAGGTACCAAGTTGGCTGCGTAAGATATCATTAATTGGATACTGGATTGCGCGAATAATGCATCATCTAGAATCTGTTCATAGTCAAGTGCCTGCTTTCGGGTGGTAGGAGCAAAAGCGATTTGATCGGTGGATGCGGGTCGAGTCAATGCTGCTATCTGGTTCAGCCTTAAGGATAGAGAGGTGGGTCGAGTGTCTCGCTGGATCTCGAAGCAGTCGTCGGAGGCCGGAGTCCCTCTTCCACTCAGAAGGGGGCAATTGAGTGTTCGGTGGAGAATCCTGTTGTCGATGTGGGCGGAGTGCTCTGGATGAGGTTCGATCTCTTCATGTATATCGGTTCACCATAGATAGATTCATTGCAAAGTGAGAGGAATGAATTGGTCTGTCGGAACTATATGAACACTCACCCGATTCTATATATAAAGCGGTCTGAACAATGCTTTCGGTTAGCCTGAACACCCATATCCTAGGGATCGAATTGAAGGCATAGGACTAGCGATGTTGTTTTTATAAGCCAACCAATTCTCTATCGCCCGGCATTGCCTTGCTTGCGGTTCATTCAGTCGTTCGGTACTGCACTTTCATTTCGATGGTTGCTCTCGGCAGAAAGAGGTTGGAATCGAGTTGTTATTACGTAGATAATTCAAAGCTCGATCGAAGTTACGTATTAACGGAAATGAAAGCGGAGAAAAGGTCTTGGTTTCGAAGTCCAGCTGGTTCAACAAGTTCGTTGGCGATCCAACGGCCCCTGAACACCCATATCGGCCTGTTCCGCGAGATCAGCAAACTTCATGAATCGGGGCCCCGTCTCTTCTCAAATACTGGTTCGTCGTGTTCCAGTGCAAGGATTGATGCCTGAAGTTGCTTCCGCATCGAAGTATATCCAATATTCAAGGTATGGAGGGCTCTTTCGAGAAGGGAGGGAACCGCATAAAGAGCCGTCGATTTTGGACTTTCAAGAAAGAACGACCAATCTTCACCTAGAGACTTCTTGCCCGTGTCCATCAATTCTACTTGTAGTATTCGAGCGAGGTCTGGCTGTTGGCCATCTTACGAGAGAAGGCTGCGAATGGGGGAAATGTGGCACCCCTTCAATAGTTGGAGAAGAAATAGGTCGCGTAATAATAATAATAGTAATAACGAGAAGCCGCCCAATTCCCTTTGTGAAATGGCTCCATAGTAGACCCTATTATGATGGTTGCGAAATGCCCCAGCGAGGCAGAATGAAAAGGAAAGGCTAGTGTTCCGCCTCTCCGGAACAAATGGAACGTAAGAAGGCCCGCCCTACCGAAAGAACTCTCTTTTATGTTGATGAACTATCTCCCAGCTCTCTCCAAGAATATGCTGGAGCTCCCGAAGCCCTCTAAGTCTAGTTTGGTCGGATCACATGCAGATGCTCAGGTCGGGATTGAGAAAGGCGCAGGGAAATGTATAGAGGCGTCGTGAAAAACACATTTTGAAATGCAGAAGTGGATTCGGGAGAAGGAGCTGAACCTCCCCTCGGAGCATGTTCAAAGACTGATTCATAGATCCTGTATAATTGTTAGCACGGGTGAGGATGATGAGAAATTTGTCCACCCACATACCATTGCTATCCCTTCTCCTCCGCAAAAGACCAAAAGATAGAGAACCCCGGACCCATTCTAGAATAGTGATTATCGGGTGGCAGATAGATCTGTGGCAATAATGTGGGAATATATCAATTGTGTCCCTCATCCACGATGAGCGAACTGGGCAAGACTAGCTTTTACCCCAATCTCAATCCAACTTCATACCTTATTTTCATTGATAACCGGCCAGATAGATAGCACGGCAAGCAATCAATTAAGTACATCCATATTGATAGCGCGCCTCCATAACTCATCAAGCCATACCACTAAAACAACCCCTTCACCCATCATAGACAATTACCACTTACCCCTGACCCATAAAAAAATATTGTATTGAATCAAACTGAATCGATCTTATCTTACCTTACTTACTTGACTTACTCATATTTCTTCCCCTCAATTCGCCCTGTGCCGGTGCTTCTGCTTCCTTTCCGTTACCCCTCCGCCGAGATAGGTTCTGATTGGTCGTTTGAAGGCCCGCTATCCTATGAAAGGAATTCCTCATGGGGCTATATCGATCTCTCGATATCCTCGTATCTTTCAGTAAATGCTCTCTCGACTGGGTCCCATCTAACGTATAAGTTATTCGCTGGCCAACCAAAGCTAACTGGTATGCCTCTTCTACCCAATGCATGTTATTAAGACTAATTGAAAGCCATCAACATACCTCGATATCCTCTGGTCTTTTGGTTCCTCTTGCCCTAATGGGAAATCTTGTAGAATTCTTCAATGCACTCTTGGACACTCTAGTCCTTCTGCTTCAAAGTATGCATTTGTCTAAACACAGTTTATTGAGAATTCATCTACAAAAGAATTTCACTTACCCACCATCTTCATCAAAGTTCGAATCTTCTTAATTGACTTAGTATTAGCTTGCGTAAGGAGACTTTACTCTTCCCCCTTCCTTTCCCCTTACCGCTCTCCTTCCATCCTTCCTTACCGCTATAGAGCCTTTCCCCTTCCTTTACTTTAGTATTTTTCTTGGTAGTTAGCTTTTCTTTTCATTTTAGATCTCTTTTATTGCAAGTACTTTCCTTGCCCTAGGAAGGACAAGACCTCCGGACCTTTTTCAGCTTTTCATTTTGAAGTTGAACACATCACTTGTGCATACACTTTACACCCTAAATTCTTTGCTTGGTTCATGACCCCAGGCTCAGCCCTAAAATAGACCATATAACTTAACACACATAAGCCTCCCTTGAGGCCAAAAAGAATATTGTAGTGAAGTTAGGATTGTGGGGATAGGTATCCAAATAACTCGCCACAATCATCTTACATTTGAGACATAGTGCTTTTAGGAGACTTCAAATCCTTTCTAACGGATACGGTCAGAACTCATTTAGCAACAGGCGCGCTCTTCGGAGTGGATAATGCCAAGGTTGGGACCGGAAGTGTTATTGATACTCCTAGCTCTTTCACTACTGAAGATCCCCCGACCGTTTGATTTCAGCTTGAAGGCAAGGTAACCTGTTGCACGTATCTGTGAAGAGGTAGCTTAGCGGCCATTCTACTGGGTATCTTTACCCAGGTGGCTCTCACAGGAGGGAGGGCACCTGATACATATTTCTATGGGCCTTTGGGACTTCATAACCCATTGTCTCCTAGTTATAACTATCTCATTCATACCTTCACTCATCTATGCAGGGGACCTAATCCCCCCTATTGTTAGTTGATTGGAAGGCCCTTTGCCATAGCTTAGGACTTGTTTGAGCGCTATTAGTTGATATCTTAGGCTAGAGTCTTTTGGTTTTGATAGGACGGAGCTTGGATTAGGCTACTTTTCTCTTTATTAAAACACACTTGAAACCACTTGTTGCACCACCTGAGCACGTAGTGTTGGTTGTGTGATCACTTTATTTGCTTAATTCATTGCTTTGATACTTTAGCCTTTGATAGACTTATTGCATCTTAGGAGTTATACTTGCATCTAGGAATCATAGCTCCCCCAAGGAGACTCTCTCGTAGACTCGGAGGCCTTCATCCTTTTCTTATTCCTGGACGTATTATATCCCCTGCTCGACGAGTTTGGGTTCCTCCGCCCAGCCCACCTTTGGGCACTTCATCCACGGATTCGGGAAGTGAATCTTCCTCGGATTTAGAGTCATCATCCCCTTCGAGGTCTTCAGGTTCAGCTGTTCCTGGAACTAGTTCCCTTTCAACTAGTTCATCTTCCTCTAACCCGAGTTCCATACCGGTCTCTACCATGGAAGGAACTAATGCTAACCAACCCGTTTTGCCTTACATGGCGGGGTTTCATCTCCCAGATTTGACCAAACTCATCAACGATCCCATCTGGCATGATACCACTTGGCCCAATATGCCAACTAAGCTACCCTCGGATATCCCTAAATTTGAGGGTCGTGCTGGATAAGATCCTTCCACTCATATCATATCTTTCCACCCTTGGCTCTAATAGCATCACGGAAGACTCTGTTAGATTAAGGTTGTTTCAACGCACTCTCATGGGTGCGGCCGCCAAATGATATATTTCTCAACCATCCCGTTCTCATACAACCTTTGAGTCCATAGCTAAGGTTTCCTTAATGCCCTACTATTCTTATTCGCCCCTACTAAAGTAAGGCAGATTTCATTACGGATCCCGTTACGGCTCAGTATATCCCGTTACGGCATGGCATTACTGATCGATCCATCCCGTTACGGCGCCATATATATGTAATTACGCTTTAAAGGAAAGATCTCTCTCTCTCTTGCCTGTTGTCCGGTTGTTTCGTGATCTCTCTCTCTTGCCTTTGGTGTAAGACTACGATCTATACTTAGCAAAAAAAAGCACATCTCCGACCAAGTACTTTCCCTTGGTAGCTCCGATCACTTTGATAACTATCTAGAATTCTAGGACAGGGCGCTACACTACCTTTACGAGTCTCTATCCCTACCTTCTATCCCTACCTCCGGAAGGCAAGCTGTTCGCTTTCCTCCTAAAGTGGGATTTCACCCTAATAACTGACCCTTAACGAGGTATCCCGGTTGATTTGCTCTCCCACTCTGCGGGGTAGCCTCCTTCCTTTCCCTCCTATATGGAGAATAAGGGTCTGTCACTTTCACCACTGGGTCTACTGCTGCGCCTGGGTCTCGATCTTTAACGACTAACCTGCTGCTCCTGAGAGTTACCCACCTGAAGAACTAGACCTGTTGGCCCTAGACCACTTCATTTATGAATGCTTTTTAGGTACAGCTATAGACCCGGGATCGGATTCAACTACCGAACCTTCCCTTTACTTCAGTCCACACAACCTACCCACCTGAAGAACTAGACCTGCCTTATACCTATACCACTTTCATGAATCGCTTAGGAGCCACTGCACTATTGCTCTCTTACTTAGCCTATTTACCTTTACTTAAGTGTTCTCTACTAAAAACCCCCCCACCTGTTCTCTTTACCCACCTATAGAATAGAAGACCTCACCCTACTTACTGATGATGCCCCAACCTAGTGAGTGCTGAAGCCAGGAATACTTCTTAGAGTAGGCACTATTCTATTTTCCCCCTACCTTCCCTTGGTTGGAGAGAGAGAGTTAAGCTTCGATGGCGAAATAGAAGTACGGTAAGAAACGGAGTTGTGTCTGTCTTTGCTAAAGCGTAATTACATATGCCCATAGGAGCTAAGTCTGCTAAAGTGTAATTACGTATATAATTCATTCATGCATAATGACATATATAATATATACATTTTCTGGTGTAATTACTGTTATAATTCATTCATGCATAATGACATATATAATTCGATTGATTTCGGTAACTAGAGGCAGCCTTGAGCAATATATAAACCCCCAAAAGAAAGAAAAGCGTAATTACGTATATAATGAATGACTGGAATCACTACGTTCTCTCGAAGAATTGATCAAAGAATTAGATAGGTAATTCCGTAATGATGCGCAAGCAGGCTCGACCATAAGGATGCGTAAGCAGGCTCGACTGTTAAGGACCTTTAGGTGCTCGACCATAAGGACCTTTAGGTGCTCGACTGTTAAGGACCTTTAGGTGCTCGACCATAAGGGACGGAGTCACTCACTATTCATATGGTGAGGGATTTCTCGCTCGACCATAAGGGACGGAGTCACTCACTATTCATATGGTGAGGGATTTCTCGCTCGACTGTTAAGGCCGCCATCGCCGCCATCGCCGCCATCAGAGGATGCGCAAGCAGGCTCGACTGTTTTGGTTACTTATTTGAGAGGGGCAATAAGTAAACCCTAACCTTTAGGTGCTCGACTGTTAAGGCCGCCATCGAGACCCCCCCACCCAATAAGTAAATTGAATGCGCAAGCAGGCTCGACTGTTTTGGTTACTTATTTGAGAGGGGCAATAAGTAAACCCTAACCTTTAGGTGCTCGACTGTTAAGGCCGCCATCGAGAGGATGCGTAAGCAGGCTCGACTGATAAGGCCGCCATCACCCTTTAGGGGGCTCGACTGATAAGGACCCTTTAGGGGGCTCGACCATAAGGGAGAGGAGAGGAGAGGACCGGCAGGGTGCGTAAGCACACTCGACTGTCAAGGCCGCCATCGTTTTAACGCTCACTCATCATATGGGTGAGGGCCCTTACTTCTTCATAGGGACGGAGTCACTCACTATTCATATGGTGAGGACCGGAGGGGCTCGACTGTCAAGGCCGCCATCGGTCACTCACTATTCCGATGGTGAGGGGCTCGACTGTTAAGGAGAGGGCGATGGCGGGGGTCGAGCGTTCGTTACCTCACCCTATATTTATTACTTAGGGCCCTTACTTCTTCATAGGGGCGGAGCCACTCACTATTCCGATGGTGAGGACCGGCAGCTAGTTACTTATTTGAGAGCCCAATAAGTCAAATGAAAGCACGCTCGACTGCCCTTAGTTACTTATTTGAGAGGGGCGGCTCGACTGCCTTTAGTTACTTATTTGAGAGGGGGGCCGCCATCGGTCACTCACTATTCATATGGTGAGGGTGCGTAAGCACACTCGACTGCCCTTAGTTACTTATTTGAGAGGGGGGCCGCCATCGATTTGGAAGCTCGACCGACAGAGGAGGGCCGCCATCGCCGCCATCGCCGCCATCGAGAGGACCGGAGGGGCTCGACCAACGCCTTTTAGTTACTTATTTGAGAGCCCAATAAGTAAATTGAATTCTTCTCGGTTTCTATGGAAAAGCTGGGGCAGCAGGGAGAAAGCCAATGGATCAGCATGCTAGTGGATAGTTGGTGGTGATGCTTGCTACTTCATGTGACTTATATTGGCATCATGGTGTTGTTCTTGGTATATTGCTCATCATGTCTAGAGAATGCTACACCTTCGCTGATGTATGATGGTTCTAGCCCCCCAAGGGGTTGGACGATGACGATGTGATATGATACATGGCTTTTATGGATCAGCTCCCTAGTGATTCTTTATGGATTGACAGTTACATGGCATTCTTCTAGTGATGGTGGTTCATGTTGACTTAGCCTTTTTCATGGCTATCTTTTGGCATGAGTTGACATGGTTTGAGCCTATTGCTTGAGCGCTTTGGCTTATTTAGCTTGGTTTCACACTTGGAGTGGTTTATTATGGTGTGGAGCTTTGTTCTACCATGGAACGCTTACCCCCTTCATTGGCACATATGTTGAGGCGTTGTTATTCTTTTATATCATGGATGGGGCCGTCCCTTTTTCCACTCGTGTTGACCATTTTACATGGATCGATATGAGGGCGACTTAGTCGTTGGATGGGGCCGTCCCATTATATGGCACACATGTTCATGCCGTTTCCTATGAGCCGATTCGTGGAGTTAAGTCGTTCCACATCACTTATTTATTGACTTCCCACTTTCATGGAAGATACAGTTGAATAACCAAAAGCAGAGGGGAAAGCAATTGCAAAGGCAAAGGGAAAGGCAGGGACATCTCCATATGATGCAGATCATTCACCTGCATCCAAGCAAGCACTAGTCCTAGAACCAGTAGCCATATATCCAGTAGGAGACAGCATCTGAGCAAGCACCCATTATTGATCCATCTTCCACCATACACCCCCATTGATGTTGATGCTTCGAATAGTAGCCACCGAAAGTACATAAGTCCCCACCGGTCTATGCCTGTTTCCGCCGATAAACCCTCTCCTTATCAGTCGAGCCCCTGCCGGTGATGGCGGCCTTATCAGTCGAGCCTGCTTAAGCATCCTTGTAGCGGTGTTTCCGAAGCTCCCCTCCCCCTACCTACCTCCCTCTCGACCTCAGAACCGGGGCCCTGCCCTTCTAGCTAGCGAATATATCCGGCGGATCTCGGGCCAAACAAAGTATGCACGCTCTGCCTACTGCTGAATGAAATCGATTTCGTAGAAAACCCTGATGCATAACCTCTGACTGACTGATGGAATGACAGTGGAAAGACACGTTGGGAGGGCATAAAGATAGCTTGAGGGATCGCCTTGTATGGCTGGGGACAGACCCTTGCCTTACTGGTTCAGGACCTAACTAAGCCGCCTTAGTGACAAGGTTCCTTCTTCAAAACTGAATATTGCCTACAACGGGCGAAGCTTGAGATAAGGTAGTGATAGTAGAGTGATTGGGCTAGTGGGGGAGCGACCCACCCCTTGACTGTCTGTGAGCGTAGGATGCTTAAGCAGGCTCGACTGATAAGGCCGCCATCACCGGCAGGGGCTCGACTGATAAGGAGAGGGTTTATCGGCGGAAACAGGCATAGACCGGTGGGGACT
>Ga0139314_100368_pt1 | contig 11700 bp, 9 predicted proteins | sample In2P11_FD_99376 | JGI IMG/M metagenome (GOLD analysis project Ga0139314, IMG submission 99376)
TTCCGCATCCTTAACAGTCGAGCCTGCTACCGCATCCTTATGGTCGAGCCCCCTAACGGGCCTTATGGTCGAGCCTGCTTCCGCATCCTTAACAGTCGAGCCTGCTTTCGCATCCTTATGGTCGAGCCCCCTAACGGGCCTTATGGTCGAGCCTGCTTACGCATCCTTAACAGTCGAGCCTGCTTTCGCATCCTCTCCTCTCGATGGCGGCCAGTCGAGCACCTAAAGGTTCAATTTACTTATCCCCTCTCAAATAAGTAACCAAAGAGCGCCTCCGGACCTTATGGTCGAGCACCTAAAGGTCCTCTCCTCTCGATGGCGGCCAGTCGAGCACCTAAAGGTCCTCTCCTCTCCCTTATGGTCGAGCCCCCTAACGGGTCCTTAACAGTCGAGCCTGCTACCGCATCCTTATGGTCGAGCCCCCTAACGGGCCTTATGGTCGAGCCTGCTTCCGCATCCTTAACAGTCGAGCCTGCTTTCGCATCCTTATCAGTCGAGCACCTAAAGGTCCTCTCCCTATGGTCGAGCGCCTCCGGACCTTATGGTCGAGCACCTAAAGGTTCAATTTACTTATTGGGTGGGGGGGCTTATGGTCGAGCCTGCTTGCGCATCCTTAACAGTCGAGCCCCCTGTCGGGTCCTCTCCCGGTGGTCGAGCAACTAAAGTTCCTCTCCTTATCAGTCGAGCCCCCCCCACCCAATAAGTAAATTGAAGAGAAAGATGTGAAAACCTCCGCCTCAGGGGATTGGGTGGGTAAATAGTGGTCGAGCCTTAAAGCGCATCCCCAAATCGAGTTATCGCTTCATTCTTTGGGGGGTTTATATATTGCTCAAGGCTGCCTCTAGCTAGATGGAGGGAGGGGAGGCTGGGAATGAATCTGAATGCCGCCTACTTGCTTGTGGCTCGATGAGTATAATAGTGCTAGGCAATGGCAGGCCTTTCCTTCCTTTATTTAAATAGTATCCTTTCTCTCTCACCCTGGGGAGAACTTGACTTTGCCTAAGTGCTAGCGTTTCGTAGACTCGGGTACTTCGTAGCTTTCCTAGTTAGTCAAGGTAATTATGAAGAATATCACTTACTCTTCATCTCTCGGAAGAAGGTGTCTGCCTGACATGCATAACCCTCGCTCCAGAGACCCTGAGATATATGATCCTGATACAGCTCCCCTTAGATAAAGAAGCAAGCGATCGATCTTAGAGAGAGAATGTGTTTCTCATTAGACACGTCATAAGATAGATAATGATTCACCAAATTTCTATCACTTGCCTTCTTTCTTTACCGCACCCTGGAAAGAGCCTTTGCCTTCCCCCCTCGAAGCTCTCTTCAACTGCCTCTTGATTGATTCTATATTGCGAGAGAGACTAAGGTGAGATCCGAAGAAGAAAAACTAGGGCCCTATATTATTTAGGGGTCACTCACTATTCATATGGTGAGGGATTTCTCGCTCATCCATCCTCTTTCTACATCCTTTTGGATGATAAGGCATGCCTATCCATCTTTTATCCAGCCTTTGCTCCACTATCAACCACCGGAATGGTTATTTTGCCTGCCCCGCTTTCCTCTCCCTTCATTCCCATCCATCGAAGCCAGGGCAATACGTATTTTGGTAACTCTCTAGGAGTCATATTTAGTTAGGCAGCCTATGTTCGAAGCTTGTAAGACTGCCTCTATTCCTGACGTGAACGAACGCTTTGGAGACGCGAAAGCGAAAGTTCCCCTGGTATGTGCCGCTCAGTCGTGCGCTATTCCTTGTGATAAGGCCAAACCTTGGCTTACGAGCACCGCAATCTCGATATTCCGAACGATCCCTGAGTAAGGCTGACCCCTGACTAGAATGCAGCTTTCAGTTCAAAAAGTAGAAGTTTCCCTGAGAGCCCTCCTCTCCTGGGCCTAGCCCTTTTTCTCTCGGGGTTTTTCAAAAACCGTTTTCTTGCTCAGTGGAGCTTTCGATCTCTCTTATGAAGTCCAGTGGTTTCCAATTCAATCCCGCAGAGTCCACCAATTCTCAGTAGACCTAGTATCCAACACTGACACAGGGAACTCCTCTTCAGGAATTTTAGACTGAGAGAATACCATAGTATCTATTTCATCGGAGCCAAGAGGTGGTATCTCTTTTTCGAAGTGGGTAGCTCCAGTAGACCCATAGATCATGGAACAAATCCATGGAGTCTATATCTTAATTGACATAAACCCAAGTCCTCCATTCCATATCTTCCAAAACCTACTATAAGAAGCGTAAGAGGAGGCAGAGTCTGGCCTATCTCAGATTGAAAAAGAAAAGGAGATGCAGATAGGTTGCTGCTTCTCTCCTAGGTAGAAGAATACACAAGGCTGGGCCTAGATTAGAAGGATGCTAAAGCTGTCTAAGAGGCCTCCCTTACTCAACTAGAATAGATAGAGTCAGGAATGCCGAGTCCTAAAGGGAAGCTCTCCTACATTCGACTAGTTACTATGTGGTAGGGCTAGATCTAATTCATTCTCTTCTTTCCTATTAGCTGTAGTTCCTAAGAACGATAGATAGGAGATCTCCTGATGCTACCACCCTGGGTTACATCTCCGGTCCCTAAACTACTTGTAAATGGCATTCCTAATTAAAGCATAAGAGAAAATAGCATCCCTAATAAAAGCATATTGAGAAAAGGAGACTCTCTTTCAACCAACAACTAGCTACAGTCCGGTAGAAGAGGTGTGACTTAATAGCTTATTACCTACTCTTTCTTCCTCTAGCTCAGTTGCAACAGACACTGCATTAACGCTATTAAAGAAGGTAGTTAAAACAAGAAAAATAGAATATGAATACGATGTTCAGTGATTCCTCCCCTAATGAAGGAAGGGGTCTCGGTTTCTTGCTCATCAAGCGAGTGAGTGGATCTTACAACGACTACCGGCGATCAACAGCCGCGCACATTGGCCCTATCTATCGCCTTATCAATTCCAATCTTTCGCTTGACACGCAAGGTACATCCATTTTGCAGAAGTATAGTCACCCAGGAACTTAGGGAACCATACCCGACTCTATGAGCACCTGGGCCTTGCTTCCTCGCTCAACCAAATGAAAAGACTTGCAGCAAGACGATGAACTTAGTACAGGTGTACTACCTCTAGATATTGCACTTTTCCTTTAGTCCAAAGAGCACCAACCCACTCTATCAGAGAAGAAGGACACGTAACCTTTCTATATTTTGAAAGTGAGATTCCCAATTTATAAGAAAACAGCTGATCCCATCAAGTAAAGCAGAGAGTGGTAAACCCTTATATTAGGAGATGTAGCGTTTTCCTTCCTCTCTAGTAGCTAGATTGTTGCTGTCTTCTCTTTGGCAGTGGGATGGAGTATCTGACTATCTTCCTGGTTCGAGGGGATCTTACATGTGCGATTCAGAATAGCTTATATAGTCAGTGAACGTGTTTGGTCTCCTTTTGTACTTGTGCAAAGGCAAGTGGGACTTTGCCAGCCCTGCCCTTACAGGGGTTTTGCATTAAGTCAATGGGAGAAAAAGCACCAACCTTAGATACATAGCCCAGTAGGCGACATATTGACCCCTTAGGCTTTGCTTGCCGAGGAACATCAAGCGCCTCCCCTTCTTAGAAGCGTGGAGCGGCAGCCAAATGAGCCAGAAATCAACTAACAGACAGAACGCAAAGCGCTAATCACAACTTCAATTTGACTGCCCATCTTAGAGGAAAGCTCTCTGTCCTGCCAAAGAACAAGAACAACTAGCAGCCAAAAGCAGCCTTTGAAGTAGGGCAGAAAGAGGAAGAAAAGCGGTTGTTAGCTTCCAAAGCCAGGCGACGAGCTAATTGCTTTGAATGAATAGTTTCGAATCAGGTATAGTGCCCCACCAGGTCCGGACCGAGGTAAGGAGTCAGCAGCACTGGTAACAGAGGAAAAAGGGTAGAGATTGATGGTTTCAATACCCGTAATGGGGAAGAGCTTCTAACAGAAGGCTTCAGTCCTTTGACCAGACTAAGATCGAAGTAAGGTAGTCTTTTTTTCCAGAGAGGCGATCAAAGTGAGTGTTGATCTATAAGTTCAAGTAGGAGATGCAGGCAGCAGTTCTATCAGTGCAGTCAAGATCGGAGAGCATATTTTTCAGATACAGGTAGTCTAATCTATCCGAAGCAGCAATATGCGAATCCACCACATCATCCCCATCTGAAGCATCCTAAGATTAAGATACAACTGGTCGAAGAAACAGGCGCAGAAACGGAAATGGGAGGTGTATAAGGGAATCCCGTCTCCGAAGGTGTATAAGTGACGTCTCCGATTAAAGAGCCAGGCCGGCTCCCGGGCAACAAAAGGATAAGAAAGTGGGGAGGATAAGATTCAGTGTCTTCTGTCTCCGAATAGAATAATGATCCGCTTTAGATGACATTCTTGGAGACTACATGAGCATTCCCATCATGTACAGATAGATTTTTTGAGAGAGACGGAAAGGGCGAGTAGAACGGGTGCTAAAACCATTGTCTGCGGCCGATGGTGCAGAATGACTACAATTTCCGTACTACCATGGAAAGGTGTTGAGACCGATCCGATGAGGCATCTGCGAGTGTGAGCTTTCCATTACATACAATCCCCTGAGCTTTGCTTTCTATCGTCTGGGGATGGACCTCCCACCGCTAGCAAATTATCTTCAATAACCGTAGGCATTTGAATGAAGCTCAAAAAAACTTATTCCACTTGTGCTTGAACTGACTGTGGCTTAAGTGAGTTGTCCGCAGATAAAGACTAAGCTGCATTGCGCACATTGTTCTCGCTAACTTCTGCTTGGGACTTGACCAAACCGATTGAGTTCTCCGCCAGGAAGTGAAGAAGCGAGAAGTTATAAAGGTGGGTGGTGGTTGGGTCTCGAAACTGTCTTTGGGTATCTAATAGTATAGGCTAGAAAATACCAAACCAAGTAGTCGATCGGAACTGGTTGAGCTCGGCCAGTGAGAATGAGAAGGAGGCTGGCTCGTTGGCCCCTTTGGTTGTTGATGGTTTTGTGCCAGGTGTTTTATCCGATAGTGAAGTGGTTTTCTCCGATTTCAGGTCGGGTGCATTGTTCTCTTCGTCTTCGATAGTAGGAGTTCCCCTTACTTAACCAATATGAACACAATGGGAAAAAGGGGGCAACGACATGCATGCACCGAGCGATACGGTGAAGACTATTTTTAGGGGGTGAGGAAACGTTTCGTATCACAATCGTCATAATACCTCTGGGTTGTTGGCTACTGTAAAGATTACTGGTGCTGTATTTCAATCCATCCTATTCCAATAGGAGGGAGGGAAGAAGCACTACACTTCTAGGAATCAACAACACGAACACTCCTGTAAACGAACACTTTCCACCTTAAAGTAGCTCTTGACCCCGAAGCTGTTATCCCCGCATTCTCACGACCAGCCGTTGAATCTACTTGTAGCGGTAAGCTCAGGTCTTTCTGTGATGCTCTCGTTAGTCGCCCCTGCTGTACGCCCAGGACTCGGAAAACACCAGTGTCCCCTTGACTTTGTTTGATTTGAGACGATGCACTAACCTATGAAATTCAATACCTTCAACCTTGCAAGCACAACCTTGGTTGATCTCGTGACGACCCTTGCACAAGGCTTACAAGGCTTGCCCAACGACTGGGACAGGCTCATTATCAGGAGTCTTCCTCTTCTTTATGTTGATAGATTTCCGAAATATGACAAAACTGTGACATGATCTCTTGCATAACACCAGCCTGCTTCTCAGTCCCTTCTCCAAATAGAATAAGATCATCGGCAAACAGGAGTTGGGCAATTCCAGGACCTCCTCTAGCTGGTCTAATCGGCTTCCAAATCTTCTTACTAACACTGTCCTCAATGCTATGCCCCAATACTTCCATGCAAAATACAAAGAGGGGACAATGGATCGCCTTGACGCAACCCTCTGCTCGGGCTAAAAAACTCTGTTTTCTCACCATTCCATAGCAAGGAAAGCCGCGAAGAAGTCACCCCGTTCATTATCAACGACACCCAGTTCGTAGGAAACCCCATTTTTACTAACACTTGTTGAAGAAACCCCCAATCAACCCGATCATAGGCTTTCTCAAGGTCTATCTTAACTGCAAGACCCCCTTTTCTGCTCTTCATTTTTATCATGGTGTGGAGAAGCTCCTGAACTATGATAATATTATCAGATGTCTGTCGGCCGGGAATGAAGCTAGACTGGTTAGGACTTACCAATTTATGTAGCAAGGGTCGAATTCTTCCAACAAGCACTTTAGATATGATCCGTACAATCACATTACATAGACTAATTGGCCGGAATTGGGTAATGGAGTCCGGATGATCCACTTTAGGAATCAAATTGATTCAAGTTTCATTTACTCCTTCTGGTAATTGGCCCTCCGAAAAGGCTCTTTGAACCACTGTTGTAACTGCATGTCCAACTATATGCCAAAACCTATGGTAAAACAAAGGCTGAAGACCGTCGGGACCTTCCGCTTGAAATGCTCCCAAAAGGTGCGAAGCCGCTTGTCCCTCCGGGGGCAAGGAAAACTGCCTCTTTAACCTCTGCTGCATGTATGGGACGAGCCAAATTCAAACGATCCTCCAATGAAAGTAAAGCATGACATGGCAATTCAAACTCTACCTATCTCTATCTGCCGAATACAAGCACTTATAGTACTCCACAGCCAACGTCTTTAACTGCTCAGAATCCGAGACCCAAGACCCATCTCCATGTTTCAAGGCCATAACCTTGTTCTTTCTTCTCCTCGCCAGAGCATTCTGAATACCAGCTATGCGTGCTAAGAGTCTACGTTTCTTCTTGAAAATATTCCCAGACTGTCCGATTCCAATCTCTGGTAGCTTCCCCAAATCGAGTTATAGTCAAACCCTTCCTCTTGAAATGAGAATGGGTAAGAGATCTGGTCGAGTCTCCTATATGGACTGCACCCATTACTTATGAGAAAAGTTCCCCTCGAGTAAGAAGGGGGAAGTTTTCTTTGAGTGAACGAACGTAGCGATGCCGGGGCATTATAGGAAAGGGAGCTAGTGAGGTAACACAAGACCGGTGCGGACTACTTCTTTTGACTTCTTCTACGAAACCAGTTCCCACCTGGGTAACAAAGAAGGAGGTTCTGAAAGAAAGCCAGCGAAGCTACTTTTTTTCTTTTATCTGAATCTCCTAACCCACACTTTTGCCCCTTCGATCAGGCCTCACTGACGTTATTTTTCTTCTATGGGATCCCGGTCCAAACGGAGCTCCCGACGTTAGGGCATTCCTTATAGCCTCAACATCGATTCGTTGGCCATTGCCTTCTAGAAAAAGACGGATTTTGAACCCGCTAACTAACAATCCTAAGTGAAGGATTAGCTTCTGGTTTGAATATCCTATCTTGCTTTTTCTCATATGAGCTAAGCCGTATTCTCGTAGCGAACTACGAAATGGGAAGCGTAGGGTGGATCCCATCGTTCCCTTGGCGGAAGAAGGGCCCGACTGTATGGAGTAAGCGCCCGGGTGCTAATAAAGTAATAAATTCCTCTGTCTCCCTTTGTCTATGTCTCAAAGGCCTCCTCCCCTACGGCCGGTTGCCTACCCTATGGATCCCGTTGATGCCCCAAAGCTTCCTCCCTTCCCCTTGCGCTTGTAGCTGCCTAAGTGAGTTTGCTTGTCCGGCCTGACTAGCCGAATTCTCTTCTATTGAGAGATGTCCCTACGGGGAATTTTTCCTATATGAATAAAGAAAAGAGAGGGTCAAGGGGGATTGTCTCCTAGGTCCCAGCTCTTCTGCATCCCGGTGAGTTCGGTCTCCGAGACCTCCGATCAGCGTATGGAAGTAGCAGCTATGGAAGAGTACCTGCTTTTAACAAATAAAGACAGGTTGGTTTTTTTCCGTCTACTAGACTATGCTCACCCTTTCGTGTACTGCAAGTGTATAATAAGGTATCTGTTGAAGGCCGGTTGCCTGCCCTAGTGGGCATTTTTCTATGTCCAATAAATCCTCCATCCCCTCGGGACATTCTCAATAGAAAGGTAAGCCTTCTTATTATGGGACCTAAAAGTAGTGTACCAGAGCCGCTCCCTTCTGATCCGACGATGAGGAATCAAGTCGTGCATTTCTTATTAAAGTGAGGCCAGTGCCCCTTCTCCCGATGGTTCTTTGCGGGGTTCCCTCCTTCCATAGCATCTGGCTATCCGAGCATCTGTCCCTCCTGTACCAGTATTCAAAGATGAAATCCCCCTGGCTTTCTTCTTTCTTAATGGCAGAACAAGGCGCCGGTCTTGCCGGTACTCTATGTGAGTAATAAAAACAGGTGTCTAGTTTGGCTCTAAGAGGGGAGTGCTTTTCTCTTCCCTCCAAATAGCGTAAGAGAAGCGGGTGCTACTCTATCTCGGTGGGGCTTCTCCTGGGTTGGCTGGTACACTTTAATAAGTGGTTTTTCGCTTTGCACTTGCCCGACTTCGACGTTAAGATACGGGGTCTAAAACCAAAACCCCAGGTTTTTTTTACTAAATAAATAGTCGGGTGTGGGGCTTCCCTGTGGAACGTAGTATCGATACTGGATCGCCCTTTCCTTTACTTGCAGTTGATCCCCGTTGCCCAAATCAAAGGGTTGATCTACTAAGAAAAGGGTAGGACATCTAACTAGGCTAAAGGTTCAAGTAACAAAGAACAACCAAGGGCACTAGCTAAATTATAGTACTAGAGCTGAACCCTCTGTCCTCTTTCTCATGAGCAAGCGCCGGGCAGGTGGACTAAAGTCTATAAGCTCCGACAAAAATATCGTCGCTGGCCCACGCGCCCAAGTCATTATGCATTATTTGGCCTTGCAGTTGACTAAGCTGTGGTGCCTCTCCTATTTACAATAAGGGGATAGCTAATCCTCTTCGTGAGCCAAAGTCACTAAGATCATTCCAAGCTGTGAGCCTGCCCCGAAGGTTAAGCTCTGGCTTGCTGCTCTTGTTGTTGTTAGTGTCGTAGTAGATTCAAACCTAGCTCCGGTACGAGCAGGGGGTGAGAAAGAATAAGAAATGGGCGTGGTTGGGGTTTTCCCTTGTGGGTGTGGGAAGTATGAAGCCAAGTGCCCGAAAGAGAGAGTCAAGGCTGTCAGCCCTTTTCCAGTCGTGCGCTATTTGTGCCTTTCAAAAAGGCCGATCTCGTTGGATCTCTGGAGAACTTGGTGCACCTGAAGCTCCATTCCAAAATGAAAGTCATGGTGGTCGAATCGCCTATTCATCTGGCAGCACATCTTATTAGCAACTTCTTTTATGACAATCGGTTGTTGGTTTTTATTCCTTTCTTTGAGTCATTCGCCCCACGGATCCAAGGATGTCTGGTTTCTCGGGTGCACTCTGCAACGATGACAGATTGGATTTCCCTTTGAAGGAGAAGTCCGGTAACACCCCGCCAATATCAGGGTCAGGCCTTCAAGCGCCAAGCCCAGGCCCCGAGCACCTTTTTCATTCCTCTTCTTTGTGGATTGCCTCTGAGAGCTATTTTGCAACGAAAAATCCCGGTACCTGTGAGGCTATTCTGATCCTACCAGTGAGGAGACTGACTACAGAGCTGACTACTGATTGAAAGGGTAGGGCGTTTTCACAAGCCACTGAATCTCAAGCTACTGACTCTGGCTGGTAGGGAACGCTTAGCCTTACCAGAGGGTGTACGAAGAAGGCAAGGTTACGAACATGTAGGCAAGTCAGAAGGGAAGTCTGGTAGAATAGAGAAGACTTCTCGCCGAGCTATCAATTTTCCCTCACCATATGAATAGTGAGTGACCCCTATGAAGAAGTAAGGGCCCTCTATTTTCACATCTTGGTTACTTCTTCTAGGCTCATAGGCTCCTGACCAGTAGATGAAACTTCTGGAGGATGGCTCAACCTTAGGGAGAGGAAGAAAGGCTGTCCTTACATAAGGTACGTTTAGTTCTTTCCCGCATCGGGGAAGGAGCATAGGCCAATCGATGTTGAGGAGCGGAGAGGCAGGTTCTTTATATACGTTACACCAGAAATGCCAGTGAGGCTCGACCAAGCTAGATCAATGCTTTTCTTTATATACGTTACACCAGAAATGCCAGTGAGGTTGCGAGCGTAATGACATATATAATGAATGACCATCAATGTAGACCGATTCACTTACTCGATCTTCTCTTTCCTCGATGCATAATTACATACATAATGACATATCTCATTCATTCATGCATAATGACATATGCCCATAGCAGCATTATTGGATTTACCTTTCTTTCTTCCCCTCAATTCAAAATGAGAGGGTTGATCAGGACAAGCAAGTCTTCAAGTCATTCATTATATACGTAATTACGTGTCTAATCAAGATGCTTTCTTATCTACCACAGCCTTGAGCTTCCCTCACCCTATCTATGGTCGGGTGAGCATTAACACCCTAAGTGACTTATTGGTTCGGGGATTGCGTAATTACATATATAATAAAGATTCAATCGGTTCATCAGCTGGTCTGGATTCATTTTATACTATTTCTTTCGCCGTGAAACAACGAGTTTTCCGTACGTCGTTTCTTCGAAGGCACATACATATATGGGGTGGGTTTATGCTCCCTTGCAGATAATATGGTAAAGCCCTCTTTTGATTGAAGAGAGCTAGCCCAGTCTCAGATAACAGCATGTCAAAAGCAGACAGGAAAGCCTTTAAGGATCCTACCCCATCTGCGTTGGTTATAGTGGTTTGTAGAGGTTGGTTAGGTAAGGTTGTATAGACCTAGGCTCTATATTACGGCTTTTCTTAATGGCTTAGTCAAAATAGAAGCAATTTGAGAATCTGTCTGGCTCTAAATAAGAGAAACCACTTTATACTATATCCACTGTCTGAGGTAGTGCGCATGAAGCTAAACATGCTTCATCTTACTGTGTGACCGGGTTATGCTTGTATTGCACTTTTATTGTCACAATACACTGTAGTTCAATTTATGTTAGGGAATATAAGCTCACTCATCGGGGTGCGAATCCATATTGCCTCAGTTCCAGCATTCACTGCTTTGTATTTAGCTTCAACGGTGGATAAGGAAACAACTTTGTTGCTCTTTACACGACTAAACAACTCGTGACGAAATAGCTTCTTTCTTCATTTTCAATAAATTGACCTCTCCCGGTGGTCGAGAGTTCGGCAGGCTCACCCTTACTGACTTCGATCTCTGAGAAGCTGAGCTATCAATTAGGTACGTTAGTGACTTTTTTAGTTACTTATTTGATAGGGGCCACCCAATAAGTAAATTGAAGGGACAGGAGTCCAATGAGTCAAAGCAGAGTGTTTTATAGAGGTGCACATCTCTATTTTATGAAGCCGCCAGAGAATAAATAGGAGGGGTATGGTTGTAGTTAGTTATATATGAGCATGTGGTAGTTATTGCCTATTCATTATCAAGAGGTACGTTAAGTGACTCGACTAACAGGTACGTTAGTGACTCGACCATAGGGAGAGGTACGTTAAGTGACTCGACTAACAGGAGAGGTACGTTAGTGACTCGACCAGCGCCCCCCCACCCAATAAGTAAAATGATACGTTAGTGACTCGACTGATAAGGACCCTTTAGGGGGCTCGACTGATAAGGATGCGCAAGCAGGCTCGACTGTTAAGGACCCTTTAGGGGGCTCGACCATAAGGACCTTTAGGTGCTCGACTGATAAGGACCTTTAGGTGCTCGACCATAAGGGTTTTAACGCTCACTCATCATATGGGTGAGGGATTTCTCGCTCTATTTTCCTAAAATAGAGGG
>Ga0139314_100369_pt1 | contig 11689 bp, 14 predicted proteins | sample In2P11_FD_99376 | JGI IMG/M metagenome (GOLD analysis project Ga0139314, IMG submission 99376)
ATGTCGACATCGTAGGGAAGAGATTACAAGCAGCACGGGCCGCGTCACGTGACACTGCTCACAGTGCAGTCATCCGCTCTCGCGTCCCGTCTTCCGTCCTCTGCAAAATATGTTTGATCTGACATGGGTTGACGGGTACTCACGGATCTATTACAGCACGTTTCGATTTTGTCGCAATGTGCATCAAAGCAGCTCAAGAAGAAGGACTTACAGCGCACCGAGGATTGTGCAGGACACTCACGTGCTCAGCCTCGTCAGTCTATCACGTGGCAGTCAACGAGGCTATATGGACCAGGTGGCAGTGCCAAAGACCACCGTATCCACAACGATGGTGAATGTTTAAAGTAGTCTTGCAAAGAAGGAATGGTTTTATACAAAGATAATCCGATACTATTTTGCGATCGTGGTGCTCGGTTGATAATAATCGGCAATCTCCTTCGTCAATGCCTCTCGCACGATCGACCCGCACAATTTGGCGTAAGGATTCGTCTTGATCGCTAACTGTCGAGCTGTCTCATTTCCATACCTGCCTCCCAGGCCCAATTCTCGACTGGCTGCCTCTTCCAAGTCCTCTCTGGAAAGATCTTTGAGGACTGGTACATCGTCCAGCATCCTGCGGTTGTCCTCAGATTTGCTGGCCAGGAGGAGTAAGTATCCTCGGTGAGTGTACGCTGATGCCAGAACTCTTGCGTCAAGGCTGCTGATGGCGCTGCTAAGTTGCTCGGGGGTTGCCAGAGATATAGCTTTGGCTATATCTTGGAGGATATCTGCCACAATTTCTGGGTTTCGAGGAAGATCCTCGTCTCTGATCAGCATACGGCGAGCTTGTGCTCGGTTGTTCCATGCTGAAGCGTATGACGGGTCTTGGTCGATTATGGCAGTCAATTGGGAGATCGCAAGGCTTATGTTGGTAACTTCTGGTGTCTCTCCGTTGATAAGCCGGAGGGTTTGTCGCTCTTGTTCCTGCAGTCGTTGTATTCTGTCCGGACTTGACCCCCGGTGTAGACTGCTTTCGATGTGGACTGTGCTGGATAGCGAAGCCTCCGGGTCAAAGAGTGCTGATAGGACCGATGAGTCGTTCTTGCTAAGCCTGTAGCCGTCCATTTCGTGACGTTGACGATTTTTGCGCTGTGCAAAGCAGGCGTAAGTTGGTATGACTTCTGACCGGCTGGTTGATGGTGAAGTAACGATTGTGATAAGAAGATAGTGTCTGCTTCTCGGAAGATCTTATGCGCTTGCATGTGAAGAAGTGTATGAGAAATAGTGGTGGGAATGCAAGCACGGAAGCAAGGTGACACGGACCGTGCGCTTACATCCGGGTTGTTGATAGTCGTGTATATCCGGGTTGGCCATGAGACCAGAGAATCCTGTAGTTGACCTATGCATTCCGTTGAGATGGTCATCATCCGTCCGGTGGACTGATAAAGGCGTGGCAGTGCCCCCTCCATTTCCTAACACTCATCTGTACATATTCTGCACAACGCACAACCGAGCTCCTTTCGCACAAAACCATCAACACTCAGAGAACAGGCTCCATGGCACCCATCGCCCTTGCTGATATCTCGGAACCGAGTCACGAACTCGGCAGCAAGTATAAGGACCAGTATTCAACACAATCCCTTCCTCAGTCGTCCAAAAATGTCGCGAGTTATCGAGGATACGACAATGTCCATTGGTGGGTGGGCAATGCCAAACAAGCCGCCGCCTACTACGTTACTCGGATGGGCTTTGAAAGAATAGCCTACCGAGGCCTCGAGACCGGTTCTCGAATTCTGGCTTCGCATGTTGTTCGGAATGGAGATGTCACCTTTGTCCTCACATCACCGCTTCAAAGCTCAGATTGCAAGATAGCCTCGCTATCCGAGGAGGACCGGGAGCTGCTTCGTGAGATGCAAGATCATCTGAAGACCCATGGTGACGCGGTCCGTGATGTTGCTTTCGAAGTGGACGATGTTGCTGCAGTATATGATGCTGCCGTAGCCAAGGGTGCGCATGCTGTCCAGCCACTAAAGACAGTGAGCGACGAATTCGGCGATGCAACGTATGCTCAAATTCGAACGTACGGAGATACCATCCATACTTTGATTGAGCGTCAGCAGTATAAGGGTGCCTTTCTCCCAGGATATCGAGCTGTCACTGAAGTCGAGAAGACCGCCAAGTACTTACCAGAGGTCGATTTGATGCATATCGATCATTGCGTCGGTAACCAGGACTGGGATGAGATGGAAGCGGCATGTGAATACTATGAGAAGACCCTCGGCTTCCACAGATTCTGGTCGGTTGACGACAAGGACATCTGCACAGACTATTCCGCGCTGAAATCAATCGTCATGGCCAGTCCGGATGAAAAAATCAAGATGCCGATCAATGAGCCAGCGAAGGGCATAAGGAAATCGCAGATTGAAGAGTATGTCGACTGGTACAATGGGGCTGGTGTGCAGCATATCGCCCTGAGGACTGACGACATCATCTCCACTGTCACCAACATGAGAGAGCGAGGGATCGAGTTCATCAGCGTACCTGATACTTACTATGCGTCCATGGCGAAACGACTCGAAAATGCCGGTATGAAGCTCAACGAAGACTTTGCGGCGCTGAAAGAGCTGGGCATCCTGATCGACTTCGACGAAGGTGGGTATCTTCTGCAATTGTTCACCAAGCACCTAATGGACAGACCAACCGTCTTCATCGAGATCAAACATATTTTGCAGAGGACGGAAGACGGGACGCGAGAGCGGATGACTGCACTGTGAGCAGTGTCACGTGACGCGGCCCGTGCTGCTTGTAATCTCTTCCCTACGATGTCGACATCTCCATCTACTGTATCAATCACTCTCGTGTCATGCATGGAATTTGAGTCACCTCCCACAACGACCTGCCGGTAGGGCAAATCAGAATGACAGTGTTCAAGTGCTTTATCGAAACAGCATATCCCCTCGAGATGAAGGATTTTCTATGACCTTGAAGAGCTACCCCTGTAGCCAGTAAGGAGAACTAATTTTAGTAGCGACTAACCGTGTCAAGCATAATGCGGAGAGTCAACTCCGGAGCTGAAAGCCAACCTCCAGACGTCCTACGCATCGTCAAAGTCATTCAACACTGTCTTGAAATAGGCTAAGCAAATCTGACAATGCGTATGAGTAAAAGTCGCCGTGTAGCGCCTGCTCAACTAATTCGTCCTAGACAGGATCCGCCGCGAGGCGAAATATGCCGCTTGGTACGACAATCCCAAGGACGCGGAGAGTTCTTCCAATCCTTTCGCGAAGTGGCGTCCGAGCTCGAGGAGTGCGACTCTACGGAGGGTCGATTCTGAACCTGTTGCTCGAACCAACATCTCGGTCCCACCTACTCCTACGGATGGACCCTACTATTACAGACATGCAACATCTTTTAGCGGCAAGCACGAGGCGGCTGGCCCTAGTCCTCCACAAGACAAAGCCAACAACGCTGACTCCGAATCCCAAATCCTGGCCTATCCGCCTCGCGATGACGAATTCGAGTCGAAACCAGCCTGCGCTGACTCGATCTCAGAGAGCCTGTCGTATCCTCATGGCGAAGCTATTCATTTCCGACGATCGTCAAGCCCCAAGATCGCTGGCGGGACCTCCGAAGATCTCGACGTCGAATCAACTTTAGGCGAGAAAGCATCTTCGAGGCACAATCCTTGGTTGCGGATACCGCGGCTCTCCTATGTCACCAGTGGACTCTTCGCGCCAGCCAGCGCTCCAGATAAACAGAGTGCCACGTCCTCCGCACGCGTGTTCCAAACAGCAGAACAAATCTTCAGAAACAAAGCAAAGCCTCAAGCCATCCTGTCAGAATTGATTTTCGAGCGAGGGTCGTTATGTATGATTCCAGTTGTGAAAGACGCCATGAACATTGACATAGAAACGATAAGAGTCAGTCCTTGATAATCTGGAACTATCGGGAGTGTGAGCCGCTGACAAAGCAACAGGGAAGCGGTCGGCAGGGAGTTTCAATCGTGTGAGTTCACAAGACCGAAGCAAACCAGTTCTGATAGCCTCATCAGATATATCCTGAACAATGAAGCTCTTTCAGAAGGACTTGTCACGTCCTCGCTCCGCAGCCCACCTAAGGATAGTGGTCTGGCCCGGTTTCGTCACTGGGCCCACAACATCCAACAGCGCCGTGGAGCAGTGAAGAAATCTGCCCATTGGATCCTGCCACGCACCAGTCAAGCCCAAAGACTTGAGTTTGCACTAGGTTTGGAGCACTGCGCAAGTTTTTCTCCGGGCAAAGACCACAAAGGCATCCTAAAAGTCGTATCAGAGCTCCAAAAGCTTGGGAAATACGAGCAATCCTCCTTCGCCAAGATCTCACAGTTACATAAACGCTCTCTTTACTTCTACCAACTGAACACCTCGAGCAAAGAAACCTCTAGTGACGCCACAACATCCGATAATGAAAGGACTGTATTCAAGAAATGGCCACATTTCCTTGTGGTCATAAGCCAATCAAGTCCATGTCATTACGAGACCGCTGAGCCTGGGTATAAGTCATGGACGGACCCCGCCTACTGGCATGGCTTGCTTGAGCCTTATATCGGTCCCACACAGCACGGCGATCTCAACCTCTGCTGTTACGGGTTGGTCAGAGATATCATTGCCGGAATCCTGGGTGAAGCTGACGAGGCCTGGAACGCTCGGATTGTCGAGGTGTTGAACGATGTCGAGCAATTCTCCAGTCAAGTATACAATCGTCCCTCGGATATCGTATCTTCGGATCACTTGTGGAGCCTCTCCCAGTATCTATCTGAAATGCAGCAGGCCATTAGCTCCCAAGCTGATCTCATGGGCTTGATTCAAGAAGAACTGCAGCGATACGCTGCAGACGAGGCAAAGAATTTCTCGATGCTCAGTGGCAGTACTGACAGATGGCAGACATTGAGCTGCGAGCCTTGGTTGGAAGGGCTCATTGCGGGAATGAAAGATTCCGAGCAAAGTGTCAATGCTGTGATCAGAGAGGTTGACAGACTACTTGACAGGGTAAGCTGCAGAAATTCACACTTTCAAACCCCCAACTAACGGCCAAAGGTGTATAAAACTGTCAGCATCAACGACGCACGACGATCTATCGAACTCAACGAAAGTCTTTGGAGACTGAGTTGGGTAACATTCATCTTCCTCCCTATGACATTCCTAGCAGGCTTCTTTGGCATGAACGTTGACATATTTTCTCACGATCCGGATGTCAAATGGTATTTCATTGCAGTTGTTCCTTTCATGACTGTCGTACTGCTGCTCTGGTCCGTGTTCAGATCTGTCTTAGATCGAACCGCAGCTTCAAAGAATCTGGACAACCGACAGATGCCGAGGAGTACCTGGGCAACTGGGACTTGAAATAGCCAATCGGAACGAACCAGAAGAGGTATCACCATGATCTACCACACACATAGATATGGGTTACTGCCGCTACCTTTTGCGCAGTCTGAGCCATTCACTCTGCCTGATTGAAATGACCGGGAAGACTGCGGCGGCCGTCCGATATATCGACTTGAATGCCTTGCACTGGCGCAGAGAGCAGATGATTTATGACAACAACCTCGCCAAGAGGAAAAAAGAAGCGTTGGCCGAAGGCGGAAAGGAGAATGATAATAATGAAATAATGTGATAGGTAGGAATTGGTATGCTAAATTTGATCTTCTTCCTCTGCTCAGCTTGAATTTGTGTCACAAGTGACTCAGATATTGCGACCACTCCGGCGTTGCATAAGCCTCCACCGGCAATGCACGTAGACTTATAAAGGCCTCAACCACGAGAAAACATCGAGCACAGACATATAACATCCCGCACACGGAAAGCACACCACCAAGTATCGTGCGAACACATTCAATGCCCCATTGAATGCAACACCCACGCCATCCCCGCCATGCCTTGCCAGCAGATCCGTTTTCCCCCATGAGCGCAAGAAACGGACCGTCATATACTGACGCCAAAGAGAAAAGAACCGCAGACCCAGCAAGATATATGGCGGAGATCCTCCAGCAAAGCCGTTCCGCAGAGCTGGGGAAGTGTTCATTCCACGCAGCCAGATGGAGACCACCGTATATCGTACCACAAGCGACAAAAAAGCCTGCAGCCAGACCCTTGTTCCGCCATATCAAGTCATTCCCCGGCCAATTTGGTACTCTGATGTTCACGTAATTGCTTTTGCATAGGTCGTCTGGGAATTCTGTGCGAGTCCAAAGAACTCCGTCCTGTGTACGTATATTCGATAGCCTTCGCTGGTGCTGTGCCCAGAGGTGCGGATGGCTGTCGAGGCACGCTGCCGCCAGAGACCACCTTTTCAGCCGAACCTTGTCGACTTCAATGTGAACTCGATGATCCGGTGCTGCTTGAACGGTCTTTGTTCTGGACATTTCGCGTGCGAATGTATGCAGGCTTTCGGAGTTCGGACCAAAGCCCATCGGAAGCAATGCCTGTCCTTCGCTGATTGTGATGTTGAGTGCTGCTTGCGAGTTCACGCGTTGGATAGCATTGACATTTATCTCGGCGTCATGAGAGTCAGGAAGCATAGTCATGAGTGTGAGATCTTGCTGACAGGTTGCCGCATCGGTTTCGACATCGCCTGTAGTACTGGTAGCGTTCACGAAGGGTTCTTGAAGTGAGCTGGATCGCCGCTGCAAATTTTCATAGCGGATAAGACTTTGAAACTCAGGACGCTCAAACGTCCTTGGCGACCTGGTGAACTCGTGCTCCGTTTGACTGCTGATTTCGCTGAACATCCACATGACGGCGCAGAAAGGATGGACCCAGTCCCCCTTTATCACTATTGGGTCACTTATGTTGAGAGGTTTGTGCCACCATAACGCGTACATGATTAACGCGCAAACGACGTGGGCCATTGTATTGATCTCCAGCAGGGTGATAGGCAGGCCAGCGACTGCACGGCCTATGCATTCAACAATGAGCCATCCAGCTTGTATCATGACAAGAATTTTGGCGAGACTGTTGGCTTTGCTTTTGTCTGATATGAATTGTTCAGTTACTTGTGGCAAGCGGCCCTGTCGTGCGAGGATGGCAGCCCCATTAGCGGTGAGGTACACTAGGGGAGATCCGGGGATGTACTCTTCCGCAGGATCTTTGCTATCAATCGCAAAGCCGCCCATCTGTGCGAAGTAACTGTGTTTCATGCTCCATTCGGGGTATTGCGTGCTCGGGTCCTATGACTGAGTCGGTCTCCCAATGACGGACACGTTAGAGTTGTGCTGGGAACTTACCAGCCCTGTCTTGCACTGCTGTACCGTCCGCATGAGGTCTCTGGCCGAAACCCACTGCGACCAGGCTGTGAAGACGACCAGCTCTGGCGCGAACATTCCACACAAAATCCATTTCACTTGTGCAACCACAAGCTTACTTTTGGTGGTCGTCGAAGGCACATTCAAATGCACCGCTGTATAAACGCATAGTGAGAGTGTAATCAAACAGCTCCTCAAGAGCTCGAATGTGCCACGGACATTGGGCTCTGACCTGGATTTGCATTAGGTTCCGAGGGAAATCTGCCGAAGAAGAACATACATCCAGCTGATTGTGTCATTGCTGTCCATGGTGTTGTTGGTTGACGTTACCATGATGTTGGTCGACATGGGCAATTGTGGGCAGAGGTACGTCCATGGCAGTAAAGATACCTTGGTCAGTCAAGTCCAGGAGGCAGATGGGGCTGAGACTGCATCCACAGCGCTATCGCAAGGCTGAAACATTTTGCAACCAACTAATTGTAGCGCAAGCCTAGCTGTTACAGGCGCCTAGCCAACCAATTGCCATTCGATTGGGGGTCAATTTGCTTGCTTCTTGGCCTTCTGTTAAAACATGTGGGATGTGAGATGTACTTCGACGGCCAAATGACGCTGCTGAATTTGCGCCCTTCTGACGCACGCAATCGGCGTAGGTCAATATTGCATGCATGTGTTCGAGATGACGGTTAGAAGAGAATGGTCGCTGAAAGGAATGTTGTCTCAATGCAGGGACATCAGTCGAGCAGTATAAGGGACCACTTGGGTGGACGATTGGCCGCGTTCAAGACAGAGAGAGACCGTGACTCCTAACTCCTTATATACGCCATCTGAAATCGCGTTCATCCATACTTTAATGTTAGGTTCTGTCGGCGTAATGACACCCTTGCCTCAACCCCTTCACGCGGCAGAGAGACAACATACGCAGAGCCTGAAGGAGCATTCTTTAATTTCTCAAAGCCCTTAACCTGTCACCCAGCCCTTCTTCCATTTTCGCTCGATCTGCGGTTTCTGCTTGTGGTAACTCATGCTCCGGTACTTTTTGCTGCATCTCCTGGGACAACTCGACACCTGCTTCATCTGCTACGCGGTTCATCAAAGCATCGACTTCACCTTGGCCCTGGACGCCTACTTGTTGACTTTCGACTCCACCAGCGACATTCTCATAGTATCCGGAGACAACATCAAGATCTTCGAATTGTGACTCGAACTTCTCCATCACGGCGCCTATCTTGTCCAGGTCCATATTCTTTAGGGCTGCGTCCATTCCTTTGACTGTCTGTGCCATGGACGCTGTCACAGTGCGCATGGTGATAGCTGTCTGGACACGTGCGGCAACTGCATCGATGCGAGCGGCCAATGTGAGGAGTTGGATTCGTTGTTGAGAGTTGCGGATCGAATTCGTTGCATAGAGGCGGGCAATCTGAGGTTGGGGTGGGGTTTGAGTGAGGGCCTTTTTCAGTTTTGCTTGCTCTGCCCGAGAATCTCGATCGGCTTTTGCGGCCTGCCGATTTAGTTGTTTGGATGTGAACTGAAGGAGGCGCATTGTTAGTATTTAGGCGCAGATAGAAGCACAATGATATCGTGACAGTATGGTCACGCATCGCCTTCTAAGCAAGGTGACTCAAATACCTTGAGATTAAACAACGCCTTGTCGAGGCCCGACATGGTATATGTAATTCTATTGGATGCCCTAATGTACTGGGCGCTTTGTAGCCAGTAGTCACGGTTACTGGTGGTGGTGGGCAGGAGGGTAATGGGGTCGGGCAGAGTCGTTGATTGAATATGTGGTAAAGGTCAACCGAGCGGTGCACTCGCAACCAGGGATCTGTGCACTGTGCCGGTGTTCTTGTAGGCCGAAGTTGTAGCTGTCCGAAAATATGCTTGGTGAGAGTGAGTTGGCCGGTAAATTAGATAGAGAGGATGCCTGCGCTGATACAGACCCGACGGATGAGATGACGCTGCCCAAGCCAAGTCATCAACTCCGAAGATTATCCGCCTTGTTATTTGGTAGTCACTGCATCTACCTGAAGACATCATCCTTTTTCTCTCTACTTGCTAATAATCGACATGTCATATCATTACCTCAACTTACCAACGGTGCTACGTCGAAGGCACGGGAGGTCAAGCCTCCCTCATCACGTCGGATGACGAAAAGCTCAATCGTCTAAACTATCCATGCTCAAGACACCATTCCGCAAGCATGCTCATTATTGCTGGATCTCGCTCCGATCCAGCAATTCCTGCAGATGTTTCCGCATATCGTACTCACAAAGCCACTCAGCCGTCAATTTTCCAGGCGGATCTTGCGGTGTAGCAAATCCGAAACGCTCTCGAACATCAGTCCTTGCTTTCAAAGACTTTTCTTGCACTATTCTGACCCTGTCACTGCGTAGTTCTTCGTACAAACGCAGAGCTTCCGACAGATCTCCTTTCAATCGCGTCAGCGTCTCCTGTGAAAGCACCAGACTCAAGGCAGCAGCGTCTTCCACGGCCATAGAGAAGCCTTGGTTTTGATCAGGCATCATGGGCGCTGCCGCATCTCCAATCAAACACGCTTTCCCTTTATGCCGATATGGATATGGCTGATGTTCGAATAGTCTCCATATTTTGACATCTTCGGCATTCAGCATTATGGCCCGGACGGTCGGGTCGATGTCTGAGAATGTGTTGGCCAGTTCCGCTGGGCTTGCGGGTATGTCCCAGCCATCTTCGCACAAAGGTGCCCGTTCAGCTGGAAAGAATGCAAAGGCTGTGAGTAACTCAAAATTATGTGATGGTCCCCAGACTACCTTATCGATCCCTCGTCCACCCCACATGGATATGACCGGCTTGTCACAGAGATCGCTCAGCTCAAGTGACTCCAACTTGCTCCTCCGAACAATAAATCGATGACAGCACGATGTAGATGGTTTGACTTCAGGAGTAATCCCGATGCTGTTTCGAATTTGAGACTACCATCGTTCGTCAGGAACACTGTCCTCCTCAACCAGGTGCAGCTTACATGAATGCCATCAGCGCCTATAACGAGGTCTGCTCTAATCGTGACGCCATTCGAAAACGTGCAAGTCCCCTCTTCAGCATTTGCAGCCACGCATCTGTGATCTTGCTTTAAGAGAGCAGGGTGCCCAGAACTTCCGACATTGTCGGATGGTGCCAATGCTCTTTCGAGAAGTGCTTTGTGCAAGTCTGCGCGATAACACATATAATAGTTGTGCCCGAAACGACTGTTGTAGTCTCCTGTCGACACGTCGGCCATGATTTTACCAGTCTTCCAGTCATGAATCTGGGCTCTCTCACAGACCAGTGCTTTGGCCAGGCCCAAATCGACGCCCCATTCACCTTCTAGCCATTTGGTGGCATTACTCACAACGCCTATGCCGGAGCCGAGTTCGTACCGAGTATGGTCGCGCTCGTAAATGGTGACATTATGTCCAGCCTGTCGCAAAGCGATGGCCACCGACAGTCCTCCAAGACCGCAGCCGATGACGGCAACGTTGAGGGAGTATTGCTCCATTGTCACGAACGATGCAGTGGAAGATGGCTTATCTTCCCCTCATATATCAAGGCCGTCCATGGCGTCAGCCTGGTTGCCTTAACCAGCCACTCGATGCAACACGACCACATACAGCCGAATTCAGGGTACACCTTCAATTGTCAGAGCATGTGATGCTTCTCGCACTGCCGTCGATATAGCAATCGTCGTAAACGACGTTCTGTAACAAGGATATCATCCACTACCAGCTTGTGGTCCTCACTTCAAATTGGAACACCACAATCAACAACATCTGGTAGAAATGGTCCAGGCAGCAAGCCACAACAGTCATGGTGCACAAGACAGTGGCACAATTGCCTCAGGTGGATTACAGCAGTATTTCGTGCCTAGTGGCCGAGGTAATACGCATGCACCTTCACACAGGAACGGCTCTGGTGCTTGTAGGTGGCGCATCGACGACGCGTATTGTATCGAGTGCATCTGTCGGCTTTTAGGACCTCCAATTGGCGCAAACACGCTTTTCTTTCAATGGCCGTTTTACCTGGGACCATGACGTCCGCGCAGTTCAACACTACTTGTACCCAGATTGCAAGGCTGTGTGCTTGATCAGAATCTTGCGAACTACTACGCATATTGTCGGCACGTCATGCCCTCAGCATATCCAAATGGCTGGCTATGCCTGCTTTGGGGCAGATATCAGTCAGAGTTCAACGTGCGCTCTTGGCGATCCGCTACAGGCCCCAGGGTGATGCCTAAAAGTCACAAGTCACCCATTTCCGGGGTACTCGTACGCGCTAACCCTTTTCAATCAGATCCACAACCGCTGTACGACTTGACTCCGGGAGTGGTTTCGCAGATGTTTGCCTGGGCACAGTTAGGACTGAATACACTGTGACCACTAGTCTACTCACCTCTTTCCACGTTATGTTAATCTGTTGGTT
>Ga0139314_100370_pt1 | contig 11686 bp, 18 predicted proteins | sample In2P11_FD_99376 | JGI IMG/M metagenome (GOLD analysis project Ga0139314, IMG submission 99376)
CTGGATCCCCCAGATCAATGATGGAGATGTGATGGCAATATAAAGGCAGATCTGAAAAGTGTTATAAAGCAAAATTAAGAACTTTTGAAGTCCAATAAATAGAGATTTGGCAATTTTTCCCGTGTTTTGCAGCATTTCTCTGTGTAAACAGGGAATGATTGTTTCTAGGGCATTTCAAGCACCGATGCACTCTTTTGTTGTAGAATAGGTGGCCACCTCCCCTAAAGGTGTTAACAGTGATTATTTAACACTCGGAGAGGGGTTTTGAGTGGAAAAAAGTAGGAAGCTAAAGAGCCTAAGAGGGAAAATGAATCAACAATGTCGATTTGGCTTAAAAAGCCACATAATGAAAAAGACAAAGTTGTTGAAGGTTGTTGGGGGTTGTTGCTGAAAGTGAAGCCAAAGCAGGAAGCTAAGGTGAAAAAGAGAAGAAAGAGGTAGCACAAAAGAAAAAAGAACAGCCAAGGGAGTCACTTGGAAATCAAGTGAAAATCCAAGAGAGCCATAAACTTATAGAGAGCCAAAGAAGCCAGAGCCGAAGAGCCAAAGCTAGAGCCAGAATCAGAGCCAAGAGCGAGAACCAAGAGCCAAGAGAAAGAGCTTCAAGAGCCAGGGAATGACATGGTGTCCGAGCCCATTGTTCCTATGTAAAACATTGGAGTTGATCCAGGAGCTTGTAAAAGAACCTACCATAATCCCAGAGAGCCTAGTCAAGTTGACTAGAAGTCAAGGAGATGTAGCACAAGAGTTTTGGGTGAACTCCAAATTAAATTTTTGTCTTATGTGCTTGTTTTACTGCTGCATTACTTACTGTTGTGTGTATTTATATATCAGTTTCAGCACATTAATTTACAACACCTGAATGGTTTAAAAAAAATACTAGCATACACCATAATATCAAGCACTTATTAATTCCACATTGGTTAATGAATAAGACTTGGGAATATTAAAAGCTTTGGAAGTGGGAGAGGTTCTTGTAAGTTAGATAAGAAGCCTAAGTGCCCCATTTTCAAATCAGGTGGTATCAGAGCCTAGGTTTGATTAAACCCACCTTAAAAGAAGGTTATATCAGAGTGCTTAATTGACAAAGTGAGGACTACTTGTCTGAAAGGTGTTTGAATAGCAAGAGGCTAATTGTATGGTTGTTTTGCAGACTGACTATTTTTCTGAGTTTACAGAGGTCAAAGGAAATCTACTCATAGTTCAGTTCAAGAAGGACAAATAAGAAGAAGGGTTGAAGGAATTCTTCTATCCAAGAGGACCTTGAGGCAATCCTTGAAGCACAAGAGGTTTGTTGCAAAAGTTTGCTGAAGGAATCTCTTTATTAATATTATTTGAAGTTCTTTGTTCATTGACTATAATGACAACTTCCTCAAGTGTATCCTCAAATTCTTCCGTCTTAATCACAAGACTCTTTGATAAATACTTGAAGTAGGATTTTTTCATCATGATGGACAAGGTGAGAGAAATGTGTGAGGATGAAAGAAAGAGAATCATACCTAGAGAGAAGTTGAACTCCATGAAGGAAGAGAAGGAGATGCTTTCTGATAAATTGCAGGAAATGGAGAGGCAACTTCATGATGCAAATATGAACCTGAAAAGGATGCATGAGTCGAAGTCACAACTCTTTGTTTCCCAAGAAGCCTTGGTCAAGTATCAGCTTGAAGAAGAGGTAAACCATTCCAGTTTGTCTTCAAATTCTTCTAAGAATGCTTATATTGGTTCTTTTGAAAAACATACTAGAGGCATAGGTTCCAAGCTAATGTCCAAGATGGGCTATGAAGGAAAGGTCTTAGGAAACCATGCATAAGGTATTGTTGAACCAATAATGGTTGAAGAAAGGCCTATGTATTTGGGTCTTGGTTGTGGATAGTCTTATGGAGAGAGTTCCAAAGCTACCATGAACGCCATTGAAACAAGTCCAAGAAGGGGTTGCATTGCAGAGTGTGAAGGTTGTATTCAAGAGGAATGTAATGGCTTGAAACATCATTTGCAAGATGCAGGTGTTCAAAAGCACACACTTGAACCAGAGAGTTGTGGAAACTCTAATAGCCTTGAAGAGGTTGATGGTGTTCCAAAGGGAGTCACTTCTTCATTTGCTTCACCTCCTCATGAAGGCAATAAAGGTGAAAGAGGTAAGTATAAATCTAGTTCTAATCATATTCCATTTGATTTTTCAAAGCATGGTAAATTTCCACATAAGCATGGGAAAATAATTGCATGTTCCTTTTGTGGTTTGGAGAACCATCATGTTTCTAGATGTTGGAAGAGAATGGCACATACAGGAAACTTTTGAAGGAAAAGAAGCAAAGAGCCAAAGATCCATTGGACAAGGCAAACCATGTTTTCAAGAGGATGCACATGTGTTGAACTTACTACCATAAGCAAGGTCATCTTGATGAATGGTGTTGGACTCTAAATCTAGCAATTCTTCCACCAAAGCTGAAGAAAGTGGAAAGGGAAGATGGTAGAAATGGAAATGAAGTTTCCATGAATAATGTGCTTCAGAATGATTCACATGTTGATGCTAATGTGCAGACAAAGGAAAGAATTTTGAACTGGATTGCTAAGAAATGGTTAGAGTTCTTTTCCAATTAGGGATTACATGTCTATTGATGCATCTATTTGCATTTCTTGTTGATGAGATGCAAGTTGCAGGTTTCTACCATGATGGTGAATGGAAAAGATTGAGTGGGAGACTCACTTTGTTGCTGCAACATTATATTTCATTTCAGCTTCAAAAGTACAGTGTGCTTAAGTGAAGGTTGAAGGATGAAATGCATGCATAAGCATGATGTGCATGAACACAAGGATGTTGATGTTTTCCTTGTTTGAAAATGTATGTGTAATTAACTTGAAGGGTTGATTTCTTTAAACAAACATATAATGTTGACTTGGGAAAATTTGGCTTGGTCTCCAATATGGAGATAATGATGAAATTTTCATCTTTTGAAAAGAGTCCTAATGGTCCTTTTCTACATGCTTGACCTGAAGGGAATTTGCTTTAAAGGTAGGTTTTGTGGACTTGTTGCCTAGTCCATCATTTGTATGCAGATGTAAGACATGGAGGTATTCACAAGATGTGAAATCTATTTGTTTGTTGAAGCAGGAGTTTAGGCCATCTAGTTGTTGTTTGTATTTTTGTTGTTGTTAACAATTGTTGTTGAGAGCTTGTCAAATAGGTATAAATGAAATTTTTGTGGACTAGATGTACTTCACATTTTTTGAGCCACCTTGGATGAATGATCAAGGCATAGAAGCTCAAACTACCTTCTATAACCATTTCAGCAGGAGTTCTGTAGGAAGGCAAGGAGGAAGAGAATACTTCCCAAGAAGACCAGCCCATCCAAGAAGGGAAGTGGTCAGAAACTTTGATTTAGAGGCACTACGCAAGGAAAGTGTATGGAGGCTAAAAGAAGAGGGTGTTGTTACTCTCATGTATTTTTTAGATCAGTATGTTAGACTTTTGGAGACCAAAATTTCTTTTAGTGGGAAGGCGTGATCCAAAATTGATTTTGGATAGACTCCTAAGTCTAGTGTTCCTCATAGAGGAAAAATTAAAGTCCAAGGAAGTTCCTAGAAATAGCCCCATTACAGAGATATTTTCCTTCTGAATCTACTGCAATTTGAATGGGCTAAAATTGACTTAGGATACAGAAGTTATTGCATGCAGAAGATGCCCAGTTTGTCTAAAAAAGAGGCAAAAACCACTAAAAATGGAAAAAAAATCCCCTATAAGGGAAAATCACATCACATGAGGCAAAGAGGAGGACTTAAGGTTAGGAGGAAGGCACCCTCGATCGGTGACCTCCGATGATTGGATTGTCAATTTGGATTGGAGTCAGGTGGTGTATACCTAAGGCAAAGGTCCTGAGCCGATGTGATGATGCAATCACCAAAATCAGTGAATCGCAATCGGCAATGCCATGAGGCGGAGGCGGGACCCTGGGCCAGGCGATATCGCAATCACTAATATCGGTGTCAATGGATCACGTCAGTGTAGGCCATGCCATATGGCTTACCCCGGGTCCATGCGTTATTACAACTTGCGATGAAGACTGAACCTAAAAGGGTTTGTGAATAAAGATATATAATGTTTCAAATCCGCATAAAGCCATTTTTGTGATATTTTAATGTATTTTTAAAAATAAAACAGGCAGGATTTTGGGAGGGCCAAAGGTGGTAAGTGTTTTGGGCCACGCTCCGCCGAGCCCATACATTGGTTGCCACGTGTCCAGGCTAAGAGAGAGAAAACAACCCTCATTGGGTGGTTAACCTCTGTATGAAAGAGCCATTCGAAATGAACCATAGTCATTGGATCTGGATCTCCTAGATCAACGGTGGAGATGTGATGGTGATATAAAGATGGATCTAAAAAGTGTTATAAAGTGGAATTAAGGACTTCTAAAGTCCGATAAATAGAGATTTGGCAATTTTTCCCATGTTTGATGGTGTTTCTCTATGTAAATAGGGAACGACTGTTTCTAGTGGATTTCAAGTGTCGATGCACTCTTCCATTGTAGAACAAGTGGCCACCTCCCCTAAAGGCATTAGCAATGATTATTTAATGCTCAGAGAGGGGATTTGAGTAGACCAAAGTAGGAAGCCAAAGAGCCCAAAATGGAAAATGAACCGACAACATCGATTTGGCTTAGAATGTCACATAATGACAGAGACAAAGTTGTTGAAGGTCATTGGGGGTTGTTGTTGAAAGCGAAGCCAAAGAAGGAATCTAAGGAAAAAAAGAGCAGAAAGAGTTAGTGTAAAAGGAAAAAGAACAGCCAAGCGAGTCACTTGGAAGTCAAGTGAAAAGCCAAGAGAGTTGTAAAGTTATAGAGGGCCAAAGAAGCCAGAGATAAAGATCCACAGCCAGAGCCAAAGCCGAAGAGCCAGAGTAATAGCCAAGAGCTAGAACCAAGAGCCAAGAGCCAGAGCCAAGAGCCAAAGCTTCAAGAGCCAAGGAATGACATGGTGTCCGAGCCCATTGTTCCTATGTAAAATAGTGGAGTTGAGCCAAGAGCTTGTGAAAGGACCTACTATAATCCTAGAGAGCCTAGTTAAGTTGACTAGACCTCAAGGAGACATACCTCAATAGTTTTGGGTGAACTCCAATTAAATTGTTGTCTTATGTGCTTGTTTTTAATGTTGCATCATTTACTGTTGTATGTATTTATATATCAGTTTCAACACATTAATTTACAACACCTGAATAGTTTAAAACAAATACCATCATACACCATAATATCAAGAACTTATTAATTCTGCATTGGTTAATCAATAATACATGGGAATATTTAAAGCTTTGGAAGTGGGAGAGGTTCTTGTAAGTTAAACAAGAAACCTAAGTGCCCCATTTTCAGATCAATTATATATGTCATATATAGTGTTTCAGTGATCATCAAATGTCGTCTCATGTTATTATATGAGTTTCAAGTGTCCTTGAATGGTATCAAGTGTCATCGCATTGATTAGAACATATCTAGGTTCATTTCATGGTGATAACATATTTGTTATTGTAAAAAGACAATTTTGGGTTGCAGTTGCACACACTTCACTCATGGTACTTGGGGAATGTGTACAAAGTGGAATTTTGATGTATATTTATCATTCCTAAATATTGTCTATAATTGGTCAAATATATTTTACCAGTCACACATAGTTTTACTTTCAAACTCACCATATTCTCCCCTTGCATTATCACCCAAACTTTGACAAATTTCAATTGCAAAATGGCCTCATTGAGGCTAAGAGTGCATGAGCACAATCCGAGGCCTTGATGGGAGATCCTTTGTTTTTCAAAATTGTGCCTTGCACCCTCAGAGAGTGCAAAGCGCACTCCTTAATCCGTATTCCCCTTCCTTGTTCCAATTTGCACCCTTCTAAAACCAAGCATTCCTTTGAATGTACTCCTTCGATCTGAAGGAATGTTGCCTCCTTGGGAGCACTCCTTTGACCCAAAAGGAATTCCCCCTTTTTAAGCACATGAGCACACCTCAAAGGCCTTAATATCCATCTATCAACCTTCCACAATGCACCATGCACCGTCTTGACCCTTTAAGTACATAAACACACTTCTAAGGCACGATGCTTCATCCTTCAGCCTTCAAACTTGTGTCATGTGCCATATTTGGTCTCTTGAGTGCATGAGCACACTCTAAAGGCATGAAGCTTCATCCTTAAATCTTCATACTTCTTCCATGAAATGTTAATGGTTTCCTTTGATCTTACTCCTTTAACCTAAAGGGATGTGCCCTCCTTCGACCTAAAGGAATGCGCACTCCTTGAGATCACTCCTTCAACCTGAAGGAATGCACCTTATTATTTTCTTGAGTGCATGAGCACACTTTGAAGGCACAAATATTCATCATTTAGCCTTCAAGAGTGTGCTCTATACCCTATTTCTCTCCCTTGAGCACACAATACACTTAGGAAGCCCAAAGTCTTCCCCTTCATCCTTTATGTTTGTGTCATGCACCATGCCTTAAGTGTCTCCCTCTTCTGAGCACATGAGTTCATGCCTAAGACATGAATCATTTCCCCTTCAGCCCTTCAGCCTTTCGAAATGCACCCATGTGCCCATAAGCCCATTTTGTCCCCGTCGGGTGCATTAAAAATGAATGAATAGAAAACATGCATAAAACATTGTAGAATAGAATATTTTCAATCTCATCATTCCTTATCATAAGTGATTGCAGAAGTAGGTATTCGAGAATATCATGGGAGGAATGCATGAGGAAGATAGGGCAAAGAGAACAAATGAACTAATTTGCTTCAAGAATGAAGAGCGCACTTGACCCTTAATGATCAAAATACCCCAAACACTCCATTACGACAAATACCCTTTGGAGGGTGATGACATCAAAGATTAAAGTTTCTTGAATAAATGAAGACATAAGTGGTAGGCACTTCACCACTTGAGAAAGTCCAAGTCATCAGTCACTATTAGTCCCAGTCATCAAAGATAGTGACATTTCAAGTCTCATCATATGATGATGTGGAAATCATGATATATTATTGTAATCATTGTAAAAGACAAAATGTATTGTGTGGAAGTCCAGGAGTCATATGTGGAATGTGGAAAGTCACTTAGTCATATATGGACAAAAAGTATTTAAAATCAAGAAATCATATAGTGAAATTCAAAAGACATTGGAAGTTCAAGAGTTGTTTAGAAGTCCAAAGGACACGTTAGAAGTACAAGAGTCATGAGGGTAATTCAAGAGTCATGGGGATATGAAAGGTCATTCCCTTTATTATAAAAGCAACCTCATAACTCAAGAAAAATACTTTTGGAGGCTTAATATTTGGAGAACAAGTATTGGCCTCTCTACTTGGCATTGGAGAGAAAAAATATTCTTTGGAGAAGCAAGGAGTAACTTAATGTTCCACTATTGGAACTAGTGTTCACCATTGTAATTTATGTACTTCGATATTTCACCTTATAAGTGAATATCTATAAGTAAACACATTTTCATGCATGTATCACAAATGTTTTAGGTCTATTCTTGGGATGCTTACAGTATATGTTGTGTTTATGATGCAGGAGGTTGATGAAATAAGGTGGTAGTCTAAAAATAGACTAGTGGTTAAGTTTATAACCAATCAACTACATTTAATCGGATTCTGGACATGACCTTTCTCCCTCGAGGGTCCCACTTTTCTCAGTAAACATCATCCAACCCAATTTAACTTTACCTTTTAACAAATGCTTCACTCTACACCATTGATCTTCTCTCTCTAGATCTAATGGATATCGCTTTCCCTGATCGCCAACTGGCCCATTGATTTTCCACCATCGATCTACTCCATCTAATCTAATGGTCATCTTGTGATCTCGCACAAATTCTAGCACAGTCATTATCACTTCAGAGGTACATGAGAAAAGTTGTTTTCTCTCTCCTCCATCTGCTACATGTCGAGCACTAAATCTACTCTTGCGGACTTGGAATATTACCACTTGCCACCTTTTGAGCACACGATATACCACTTCTCACTCATCAAATACATCCCACGCGCCTTAAATCAAAACTTTAATAAAGTGCTTAAGGAAGGTTTAGCACTTAATTGCAATATTAACCTTAAATGCTAAATGACTGTGATTAAATATAAAACCCATAAACATCGAGATTTATAATTAAAATGTTAAAACAGAGGAAATACTCGTTTAGGGTCCAGAACACCAATACGTAGACACAATTGAACTTCTGCACTAGAATTAACACAGAACTACACACTTAATCAATTTTTTCAATGAAATACGAATTATGGGGTCTTGGCCCTCTCGGCTCAATTACAATACATTTATTTGACCTCTGTCACAAATTCAAACCCTATCTATCACTCAAACTCTTGCTTACTCACTCAAATCCCTATCATCTCAGCTAATCCTTCACCATTACATTATTCTCTTTTATGAGTCAAATCCTATTCTAACTACATTAAGAACTCGATCTCTATTTTAATCAATCTAACAATTAAATCTCTATTCTTCAGCTCTGTTACACACCTATGCTAACAACTTATGCCTTACTCTAAAATAATATAATTTGTTAATATCTACAATAATGAAGTAAAGATCAATTTCGAGAGATGGAACCCTCTCTACTAAAACTGACTTTTGACCACTCAGCTCAATGAAATTCAACTCATTTGGCCACAACATGTGACCAAACAATCACATTACTGGCTAAGTCTAGATGCTCCTACATCAGACTCCTAGGGAAGAAAAGAATCATCCCTCAAACCTTCAGGGTTTACTCCATACTTCTGTAATTTTGCTGCTATCAACCAACTAGAATCCTCCACTAGCTATCCTTTTTATCTTACTAGATGCTAAAAAATAAACATGTCCTCTGGTTCTTTTGGATACTCTCTTCTCTAAAATAGCTTTCACCTCTTTCTTGACTATCTTTGGCATTTGTTCTACCAAGTTCAAAGTTTGAACTTCATATTCTGTAGCTTCCTTCTGTAGCTCTAACTTAGTGTCTTTATATGGATATAATTCTGCAACATTGAAGATAGTTGATATTCCAATTCCTTCTGGAAATTTAATTTCATAAGCATTAGTTGAAATCTTTCTTACAATTTTACATGGCCCTATCTCTTTCATCTTTATTTTATTGTAAGTCTTAATAGGAAATATTTCTTTTCTCAAATATACCATCACCAAATCCCCCACTTGGAATTATTTTTCTCTTCCCTTCACATCAGCTCTCCGTTTGTATTTTCTACTGCTTTCCTGCAATCTGCCTTTGATATCTTCCTATAGTCTCTTCATCTTCTCTGCAAACTCTTCAGCTTTTGCACTTCTTGTCTCCTGTTTACCCAAATTTCTAAGCTCATACACACCTCTTGGATTCATTCCAAAAACAATACGAATTGGACTCATTCCAGTACTTCGATTTGGAGTGTGACTATAAGCAAACTCTGCTTGAGCAAGTGTTAAATCCCACTACTTAGGATTTTGATAAACTAACTTCGGATATGTTCCCTTAGCTTTTGTTTACCACTTTGGCCTATCCATCTGTTTCAGGATGGTACGAAGAACTGAAACTAAGGTTAGTGCCTAGTTTCTTCCACAGAATTCTCCACGAATGCCTAACAAACTTTGTATCCCTATCAGACACAATACTTACAGGCAATCTATGTGACCTTACAACTTAAAAAAAAAATAGATTAGCAAGATGTGTTGCATCACTAGTTTTCTTACATGCAATGAAATGTGCCATATTGGAAAATATATCTACCACAACATAAATGGAATCATTCCCCCTTTGAGTTCTAGGTAACCCCAAAACAAAATCCATACTAATTGCATCACATGGTCAATCTGGTATTGGCAATGGCTAGTACAATCCTATATTTTGGCTTCTCCCTTTAGCATGCTGACATATACTGGAACTCTCAACAACTCTCTAAATGTCAGTTTGCATCTTTCGCCAATAGTAAAAATCATTTACTTGAGAAAAGATTTTGTCTTCTCCAAAGTGACCAGATAGTCCTCCACTTTGTTTCTCCTTAATTATGTTGTCCCTCATAGAACATTTACGAATACACAATTTGTTACCTTTAAACAATAGACCTCCTTAGATAAGATAATATAACCACTAGCTCTTCTTATTAACTATTGGATTTTGTACAGCTGCATAAATATCTTTGAAATCTGCTTCATCTTTATACATATCAACCTTTTCTTCAAATCCTACAATAGTGACTCTTAATTCTTTCACAATGAAATTTATCCTGCTCAAAGAATCAGCAACCTTGTTCAACTTACCATTGGCATGTTTGATCACAAAACTAAATCTCTGTAGAAACTCTACCCACTTGACATGTTTCTGGATCAATTTTGGTTGGCTATTTATGAACTATAATGCATGATTATCAAAATACAATATAAACTCCTTTGGTAGCAAATAATGTATCCATTTTTTTTAAAGCTTACACAATAGCATAAAATTCTTTATGATAAGAAGAATAATTCTTCTTAGCTTCATTTAGTGTCTCACTAAAGTATGTTATTGCTCTCTGTTCCTAACTCAAAAATGCTCCAATTGCAACTCAACTAGCATCTATTTCAACTTGAAATACTTTTTCAAAATCATGTAAAGCTAAAACTGGTTTATCTATGATTTTATTCTTCAACAACATAAAATTTATGTTTGTTTCCTCTATCCACTTGAATGGTTGATCAGTATCCTTGATTGTTTCAAGAATTGGTGCACAAATCTGACTAAAACCTCTGATAAATTTCCTATAAAAACATGCAAGACCATGAAAGCTTCTCACCTCAAATATGTTCCTTCGAATAGGCTAGTTGCAAATCGCTTTGACTTTCTCTAAATCCATTTCCAAACCTTCTTTAGAAACTACAAATCCCAATTAAATTAATTCTTCTTTCATGAAACTACATTTCTTTAGATTTATCAGTAGTTTCTCTTTCTGTGGATTTCTTAAAACCAACTTAAGATGCTCGAGATGTTCTTCTTTTCTTCTACTAAAAGCTAGAATATCATCAAGATAAACAATAACAAACTTGCCTGCATATTCCTTCAATACTTCATTCATCAATCTCATGAATGTGCTAGGTGCATTAGTGAGTCCAGAAGGCATCACTAACCACTCATACAAACCAACATTGGTTTTAAATGCAATCTTCCATTCATCTCCTTCTCTAATTCTTATTTGATGATATCCACTCTTCAGATCTATTTTAGTAAAATAATTTCACCCAATCAAATAATCCATCAAATCATCCATGTGTGGTAAAGGAAATCTATACATGTTAGTGATCTTCTTTATGGCTTTGGAATCAGTACACATATGCCATTCACCTCCTTTCTTTTGACTGAGTACTGTTGGTAGAACACATGGACTAAGAATTTCTCTAGTTAGTCCCTTTATCCATCAATTCTTGCTTTTGTCTTCCAAATTTTGCATTCCCTTGAGGAGTTAATCTGTATGCTACTTCATTTGGCAAACTTGCTCCTAGTATTACGTCAATATGATGACTAATACTCCTAATTGGTGGCAATGCATTTGGCAACCCATCCACAATAATATCAGCAAAATCATTCAACAGATTTATGATTTCTTCAGGTAAATAATCTAAGTTTATGGAAGTCAAAATTACCTTAGGTCTCCTTATAATAGAAAACTAGTGATGCAACACATCTTGCTAATCTAT
>Ga0139314_100371_pt1 | contig 11685 bp, 14 predicted proteins | sample In2P11_FD_99376 | JGI IMG/M metagenome (GOLD analysis project Ga0139314, IMG submission 99376)
TTGGCCCCTTTCTCTTTGTGAGAAGAAAACACAAGCCTCTACCCCTTCCACTCATTTTCATCAGCTTTCAAAGTCATCTCACCTTTCTCAAGACCCCTCCCATCATTTTGTCAAAAATCACCTACATATCACTTCATTTCCATTTGCGGCTCACATCTTATTTTCACTTCCTGCTGTGAGGGCTTTGCATAATCATGGAGGAAGAATCTTCACCAGAAAGAAAGATATAACATAAAGGAGGGAGGATCCTCAGATATGAACCATTAGACTACAACACAATCAACTCCTATCCTTTCATCAAACAATGCTTTGATGATGTCCACTGCTTGGAATTTTGCAAAAGGGTGAGCGAGGCAGGGTTTCATAAGCAGCTAACAAATTCGGTAGCAACACAACTGAAAGGAGAAACTACTGTCATTGCTAGTGTTGAGTTTAGTTTCTTAGTGGCCTCCATCTCAATAGTGACTGGGTTTCCGAACAATGGTGAATATTGGTTCAAAGAAATGAACCTAGATCTTGAAACTACAAGCCTTTCTAGAAGACGCCATACAGAGATACACATACTCACATCTTGCTTTTCATATATTTATTGGAGAAATATGTCCCTTTGATGAAAACTATCATGAGGTTCTTCACTTGTGAAGGTAGATTCTCCAGGTTGTATGCCTATCATATCCGCGTCCTGTTGCATTTCACCTCTCAAATGCCACTCACCATGTGTAATTATCTATTCTGGAGCATTTCCAAAATGTCTGAAAAGATACAATTAAAGGACAAAGAGCACTCCCCAAGATTGTTCCATCACAATCTCATTAAAACTAGTGTCCTTCACCAGCTGGCAGAGAGAGGTATGGATTGGGAAGCCTTTTTGAAACCATGCTTGGAATGGCATGAGAAGAATGTAACATCTTAGTCTCCTAATGGACCAAAACAACAAACAAAGGTGGGTTCATCTAGCAAAATAGTGGAAAGGACTCAACTATCCAAACCTTAGGTGAATAAAGTGTATAGGAAGGGGTAGAGGCTTGTGTTTTCTTCTCACAAAGAGAAAGGGGCCAAGCCTTCTTCATCGACAAAGCAGGAATCGACAATAAAGGATAAAGACACAACCGAGCATGAGTTTGAACTAATTGATCCAGAGACTGAGGATCAGGCCACAAACATGAGATAAACTATTAGGGATAAGGACTACCAGATCAAGGAGCTAGCAATAAATTTGGAAGGGGCGAAGTATGTTATATCATTCCTTGAATAGGAAAACAATCACCTCAAAGCAAAGGAGTTAATCCTAGAATGTGAAAAAGCTAAGTTAATGCAGCAAGTTGGCAAAGGTAAGGAGATCATGACATCAAGTGAGCCTAAAGCACTAGAGGTGAGAGGAAAAACGAAAATACCAAGAACAAGAGTCCTCAAGAAGGCTTTGCAAGAAGAACAAGAACAAATTGTATTGAATGAGGACCTTGACCTAGAAGATAGTATCCCCCTAGAGGTTCATCAAGATAAGGAATATTGGCTTAATAGGGTGAATGAACACTTGGATAAGCTCCTTGATAAGGAAAATAGAGACAGTCGGTTACTCAAACACATGGCACACCACTACCAAGCTCAAAACATGATCGTTAATGTCAAGGTAAAGCAACCTGAAAACAAGCTCAAGGAGGCCAAAAAATACCAAAAGGATGAGGGAAACTTAGATATGCTTGCTGAAGCATAAATGAAGATATTAAAAACATATTTTTACAGCTTCCCTCCAATTTTGAGCTAATCCTAAGCATTTTGAGTTTTTTGAGAATTTTTGGTGTAAGTTCAGAAATTCCACTGCTCTAGAAGCGCAGTGCCTTGGTGTTGTGCTTTTTCCTTATGCCTCCATTTGAGGAAAGGTATACATTTTTGGAAAGGTCTTGTCATCATATAAAAACACATTTGCCCATATTTTGTAGAGGTCGCTTAGTTTTGGAAAAAAATGCAAAAAAGTGGCAAAAACTAGCATTCTGGACCATTTTTTGATAGGTGCTATGCTTCTGAACTGACCTTGGGAGAATGGATTTGTGAAGGTATTCCCATGCTCCAAATTCAGAAATTCAAACTATTTAGGGAACTAGTCTTGAAGGGCTAGTTGACTGGTCTCTCAGATTGGCATTTTGACCTCTAGAGGACACCTAAAAATCAGTTCAAAGTCAGCACTGCGCTTCTGCACTTTCTATGTTCTGATTTTGAAAATTTCACTGTGTAAAATTTCTAATTTCTAGTATGACTTGGTCAAAGTCAAGAATCTATATGTAATGGCAGTAGTTATGAGGCTAAGTGATGTAGACATGAATAAATGTACATCATAGGTTGTTTTTGATGTTTATTAGGCCTTGTAAAGGAACGAAATTCCTAAACAAACTCTTCATGAAGTGTTTGAGTTTCACCTTCTCACTCTCACTAGTTGGTTGGGCGAATCTTGGATTCAATTCCTCCACCAAGGAATTCGACTCCTGAAGGTGGGAAAGTGGTCTAGGAGAGTCTATATGTATCATTTCTACTTAGGAGAAGAAGGTTCAACTTCTTGTGAATGAGGCTTGCATGTAATCATCTTTTCAGCTAATACAGAGACAGGTTGCAGCTATTTTCAAGGAACTCTAGCCCAGTGAGTTCATGGTCCTTGTACTTCATTCATTTTCTTTTCTCATGGTCTAAACATCTTTATCTACATTATATCTCTTCTTTCTTGGAATGCCTTGTGATAGAATACTCAGAATTCTTGTTTTTCAAGCTCTGTTATCTGGTTTTCATAGTTATGTGTTTTTTCTTCGTAAGTTAATGAAATCATGTTTCTTTATGCTCATTAGTTTATTCCACACTATATCCTCTATACTAGACTTACAAATACTCAAATTACACCATGGATTCTAATATCTAGCCCCTTCTTATGTTTTCTCCTGCACTCCCACATCATAGACCTATTTGTGGCTTCAAGCACTAAGTTCAACAAATCCTAAAAACCAAATTTTCACAAACAAATACACATACCTAGCCTAAAATTAATTTGCTTTAATGTCATATAATTGATAAGAAACTTAGAGAGATCCCTCTCAGCTGAAGCAGTTTGAGGTTACCCTTCTTGATTTCCTTTTCAGCCTCGGAGATTGTAAGGACTAACATTTTTAGCGTCGTTGCCGAGGAATGACTGTTAAATTATTCTTGGGAAATATTTAAGAGATTTCCAAAAACTGGTTATGAACCTATCAATTTCCATTATTTGAAGTTAGGTTGAATTCATAAATCTCATCGATTTAGGGTGTGTTGGGCATGGAAACCCCCCAAGGCGGGTTTTGGGGCCTAAAGCCCATGTTTTGACTGATTTTTTTGTAAAAGCTCAGCGAATTGCGGGCACGGGGTGTGAAATTATAATAGAGTCATAGGGTTGTCCACCCTAGTTTTTGTAATGTAATTTTGGCTCGATAGACCCACAGATGGTCCACGAACCATGGAATTTTATAAATAGAGCGAGGCTCTAAGTGTATAAGATAACAAATAGAGAAGATAGAATAGAAGAGCTTGAGATGTCTAAGTGATTGAGAAGCAGTGTAAAGTGTATCTTTGGGTCGTAGAGTAGGGGAAGGTTCTACAGCTGAGTGCGTGGACCCCTGTAGCTGAGGGCACAGGCCAAGTTGATTCTGTAACCATCAGAGGAATCAATAAAGAGAAATTTTACCTTATTTTTGTGCATCTTTTCCTATTTTAATATATGATTGGGTATAATTTGAGTATATTGTTTATATGTTGCACAAAATTATTTGAATGTTTTGTATAACTAATTATAACATAAGACATCCAAGTACGCAAAGGTAATTAACTAGTGTAGGAAGATGAGTAAGATCACAAGAAATAGCACAGAGTGTGGCTCTAGCAGCGCGGAAGCTGCACAATCCCTGGTTATGGCTATGAGAAAGCAATGTATTAGGGCATGAGAGAGAGGGAAGTGCACGGAGTGACTTACGCACAGGAACAAAGAGTGGGGCTAGTCGAACCTCTCAGACATCTCAAGGGTGTAGAAACCTGGTTCTAGCACCCTCCCATACTACTTCGGGTGAGACCTCAGTCTGCACTCCGCCGACTATTGCCGAATGGGCCAGTAGTGCCAGGATTTGTTTGGCTAATTAGCTCTAAACATGGATTAAGCCCCAACAAGCCAACATGGTGTATACATTCTGGCTTCCAAAAGGCATACTAGGTCAAATCTTGACCCAAATCAACCCTTTATTGTTGAAGATCTGGAAAGACTACTCATAAAACTTAGACCACCCATCACTAAAAGTGTAGTTCATAAAATTAAAATAACAACTTCTATGCCTAAAAATCTATTCACCTTTGATAAAATTCCCTTTGAAGAGTAGATAGGATTGTCACTTACAAGGTCCAAGTCTAACTCCTATATCTCTAATATAACATTATAACCTTTAAAGGTTGAAACTCATTCTATCACATTAGAATCTTTGTCTTCTAAGACTGATCATGAACTCTAGTTAAATTTTGATAAGCTTCAAAGCCTTGCTGACCAAGTCTAGATTAGTACTTAAAAATATTTTGTTCAACATCAACTTCAATACCTTGCTACAGTTTCATCCTCTATTTCACCTCCAAGCACATCTACTACATCTCCCAAAGCTTCAATTTCATCATCTTTCCTACCTACCCCATTCGTTCCATCTTTGCCTCCACAACACATTTTAGTAGTTCCATCATCCTCATCAGCATCACCACCCTTACTCACACAATCCATTGTAACACCTTCATTTTCTCCAGTAGTCATGGCAAGATTTGTTCCTCTTTTACTGCCTGCTCAACTTACTACTTTGCCTCAAGATTATGGTCAAAGACTCCCTTCGTTTGATGGAAGTGCAGAAATTACATCTTAGCAACATGTTTACAAGTTAATATATTTCATTGATTTAGAAGAAATTAATGAGGAGAATTCCGAAATGAGGATTATAGCTCAAAATTTCTCAGGAGATGTTAAGAAATTGTTTCAAAGTATGGATACGAATTTTATTAAGAGTTCTCAAAGATTGATTGAATTATTCTTAGCTCATTGGGAAGAGAAGAAGAATGCATTACAAATATTCGCTGAGTATAATTCAATGAGCAGGAACCCAAATGAAACAGGTATAGAATTTCACATTTAATATAGTGTGAAATTCTATACCTGATGAAATGAAACCTCCTCATGGTTTGGCTCTTCTTCATTATCCTGATGCTCTCGATCCGAACATGGCCTACCAGCTCAGAGAAAGAGACCCCACTACTCTTGAAGAAATGTAGTGGAATGCAATCAGTGTTGAAGCAAATTTGCTCATTAATAAATAAAAATCAAAGCTAAAGAGGGAAGAGAAGAAAGTTGTCTTCAATGAAGAGCCTGCATCATCTTTTGATGCCAAGCTTGATAATCTGATAATAACTATGAAGAGGATGATGGATATAATATCCATAACTGATCAACAAGTTGAACCTTCAGTGAGGAATCCTAACCTTCGTGGACAAAATCGGCAGGAATTTAGAAATCAATAGAAAGAGCAGCGAAATAAATATCCTCAAGGTCAAGTAGGAGCTCCATTCCAGCAAAATTACACTAAAGGTCAAGAAGAAGATGAAGAAGAAATTGTAGAAGCAAATCACTTCTTTCAAGAAGATGAACTGCCTACTTTCCTAACAGAGGAATATCAGTTTTCCAAAGACTCTCTCATACTAAATGATTAGCAATTTGTGTTCACGAGCGAAGATCTATGGGCTATTCAGACTGAAGATTACCAAAGAGGATATTAGAATGTCCTCAGTCATCTCCAAAAGTAGTACAATTTGAGGAATAGAAATGTACCTGTCACTCTAACTTAGAAAAGACAAAATCTACAAAAGGATGCACCAAGAAAAGAAACCACTCCTGTAGTCCAGAATAAAGACAGGGACAATGTCATACTGAATTGGATAGAACAAATGAAGCCTCCACTAGCAATGTGAGGAAAGATAAAGAACTGTAAACTGAAATTCAAAGGAGGGAATCTCAAGCTAAAGGCCAAACAGAAAGGAAGGACATCATCACTTCAAAAGAGGTAGAAAATCAATATAACCTTTTTATTTTGCAGAATGAAATTTCTAAATTGAAAATCTCCATTCCCCTCACCAAATTGGTAAGGAATGACAAATATAAATTTCAGATTACAAAGATGCTTAAGGTCGATCAGATGTCTGGTACAGTTAATCTGGCTGATGATGAGCCAAAAATCCTTTTTGGTCTAGCCTTAGAAGGAGCTCCTGAATATAGTGAAATTCCTCATTTTTATCTTAGTCTTAAATGTCATGATTTTCTCCTTCATAATGTTATGCTAGATTCTCGCGCCTCCCATAATCTGATGCCTAAAGCCATCATGGATAAATTAGGACTAAGCATCACTCAACCTTACCATGATCTTTATTCTTTTGATTCTCAAAGAGTGAAATGTCGTGGCCTTATTAAAGACTTGGTAGTGTCCTTGGACAAAATATTGTCTAAAAATGTACTTATGGATGTCATAGTTGCCGATATTCCTCCTAGGTTTGGCATGTTGTTTTCAAGGTCTTGGGGAGAAAAATTAAAAGGTACTCTACAACTTGACATTTCATATGCCACTATCCCTATTTTTCAACAGCTCCAGAAACTTTATAGAGAAAAGAAGATGAAATTTATGATCAAAAGTAACGAGAAGCCAGTCAATCATCCTATACATGTTGTTCATACTAATCTTGACTCTTTCATTTTGTTTAGTGATATGAATTATGATGATGAAAGTCAGTTAGTGGAAATTTCAGAAGTTTCCAACATAATGGGCAGCATACATGAAACTATTATAGCAGAAGGTAAAGAGGTTGGTGAAGAATATAGGTAGCCTACAAATCCTATCGAGGAAATTCAAAGAATTGTGCAGAAAACAGAAAATTTTGAGATAATTGTTCAAAATCCTAAAAATAAAAAAATTTCAGCCTTCAGAAGTCCTTTTTCTAGATGAAGAAAATGGTCTCTAGAGCATGGAGTTCGATGGTGCAATGGGAAGATAAGGATCAGGAATTGGTGTCTGCAATACATGGTTCATTACATCAGTCAAATGAAATCCATCAAAATGTGAGAACAAGCTCTTACAAGTTGGATTTTGAATGTTCAAACAATGAGGCAGAGTGTGAGGCATTGATTGATGGCCTCAAAATTCTGAAAAAGTTGGAAGAAAAAAAGATTTTTGTTTATGGTGACTCTGAATTAGTGATCAAGAAATTCAAATGGGAATACTAGGCCAAACACCCAAAAATGACATCTTATCGCAATGTTGTACTTGATATTCTCATAACTTTTTCAGAATATACTTTATCTCTTATTCCTAGAGCTTAGAATGCCATAACTGATTCACTCGCCACTGGAGAAAGTATAGTGAAGATCCTCATTCATCCTAATCATAAGTACTCCATCCATGTTAGTGTTTGATGATAAGAAAATAAACCATTCTCTGCAATTGGAGGGAGAATTTCAGAATTCTCACATTGATGATACATACAACTTTGATGATCCAAACATCCATTCAGCTGACACTGAAGCATTACAGCTGAAGGACAGCAACATTCCAAGAGGCTTGGTGCCTTTAGAAGAGTTATTTGACAGAGATTATATCACCAAGAATCCCACCATGGTTCCTACAGAAAAACAAGTTGAAGATGTAAATGCTGGCATGACTGAATATCCTAAATTGGTCAAGTTATCAAAGCCTTTATCTCCTAAAACAAAGGGTAAGTATATGTCTTTAATGAAGGAATATTTTGATTCATTTGCTTGGGACTACTCAGATCTTAAATTTCCTGACAAAAGTATCATTCAACACACCATTCCTATTAAGCCCGTTCAAAATCCATTTCACCAGAAATTGAGAATAATTAATCCAAAGTTGCTGACATCGATTGAAAAAGAGGAAAATATTCTTTATAATTCTGGAATAATAGTCCCCATTTGGTTTTCTAATTGGATTTCAAATCTAGTACCTATGAGAAAGAAGACTGGGGAAATTCGTCTATGTATTGATTTCAGAAATCTAAATAAGTTGTCCCTGAAAGACAATTATCCCCTGCCTAATATGGATCACATACTATAGAGGCTGGTCAGATCCTCTAGGATGTCACTATTAGATGGATACTCTCGATACAATCAAATTCTGGTACACAAGGATGATCAGCTCAAGACAACCTTCACAATGCCATCGGGTACATTAATGTATGCCAAGACGCCTTTTGGGTTGAAGAATGCAAGAGCTACTTTTCAAAGGGCTATGGCATAGAATTTGCAAATGAAAAAGATTTATTTATGGTTATCTATCTAGATGATCTAACAGTATTTTCAAAATCCGATGAAGATCACTTGCATCACTTAAGGATTGTTTTTCAGAAATGCAGAAAATTTGGCATCTCACTTAACCCAAAGACGAGCTTTTTCTCCATGGAAGAAAGTAAGTTACTAGGACACGTCATCTTTAAATATGTCATCCACACTAATCTTTCCAGAGTGGAGGCCATTTCGCACCTAGGCCTCACTAGGAACAAGAAAGAGATTCAGTCATTCAATGGGAAAACTAATTTTTTGAGGAGATTTATTCCTAATCTAGCTGAGCACTTGAAAGAAATGACAAATATGTTGAAGAAGGATAGCGAGGTGAAGAGGTCTTTGGAGGTTAATAAATCATTTCATGCAGTAAATGTTGCATTATCTACTACTCCTAGTTTGACTAGCTAAGATTATACTTAAGATTTCATCATCTTTTCTTTTGCTTCTGAGCATACATTAGTAGTAGTACTAATGCAGAAAAAAGATCAGAAAAATGAGCAGCCTATAGCATTATTCAGTTGCACTATAAGAGATGTAGCATTGAGATACAATATCATTGAGAAACAAGTATTGGTGTTGGGAAAAGCCCTCAAGGATTTCCAAGTTTATATTCCACATTCCCATACCATTACTTTTGTCCCTACTGCAACAGTAAAATAAATTCTTGTGCAATCAGATCCTGGAGGTAGAAGAGGAAAGTAGATTGCAGCCATGCTGGAGTATGACTTGGAGATAAAACCTACAAAACTCATCAAATGACAAGGGTTGGCCAAACTTATGGCAAAATCAAATCTACATGCATTGGATATCAATTTGATTGCTGCAATATCTAAAGAACCAGAAGAAGACAACCCTTACCTGCAGGTGTCTGACATGTTCATGTCCTCACCTTGGTACTCCGACATTGTCTATGTCTTGCAACACTTGAATCCTCCTCCAAAAGTCCCCAAAGGTAAAGCTAGATCTTTGAAACTCAAATCTTCAAAATACTATATTCTATATGGTGTTTTACTTTGGAAGGATCCTATAGGTGTGCTGGTGAATTTTTTGGTAGAAAATGAAGCTAAAGATATAATGAAAGATTTTCATAAAGGAGATTGTGGTGGTCATCATTTTTGGAAAACTATAGCAAACAAGATCTTAAGAGTTGGCTTCTATTGGTCCACCCTCTTTTCTGATGCATATAAAACAGTCATGAGCTACCATGAATGTCAAATATTTCAATGAAAGAGGAAACTTATGTCATTATCACTACAACCAATTTTGAATTCAGCTCCTTTCCAACAATGAGTTCTCGATTTCATTAGCGAAATCCATCCTTCATCTTCAACACAACATAAATGGATATTAACATCCACCAACTACTCTACAAAGTGGATTGAAGCTATCCCAACCAAGCAAGCTATTGATTCTATCATCATTCAATTTCCATATCCCCATGAAGAAATGTTATCTTCACATCCATCTATTCTACCTCAAAATCAAAAACAACAACAACAAATAAAAGTAATCTAATAGAAGCTACCTTGGCAAGAGGAGAAAAAATATCACCAAAATCAATTCCCAACACCTGGAAATAACCTCTTTCTACCAACCTAGCTTTGTATTTCTCCACCTTTCCTTCTACATTTGTCTTCTTCTCGAACACCCATTTTTTTCTAATGGGTTTCATTCCAGCCAACAACTTGACCAGATCCAAAGCCTCATTTTTGTGCAAAGATTCCATTTCATCAACCATGGCCTCTTTCCAAATTTTTCCATTCTCTGGATCTACTGCTTCCTTCACAATTCTGGGATCATCATCAGTAATAGATAAAGAGAAATTTGAACAAAAGGCAGAGGGACTATACCTTTCTGGCTACCTTCTTTCTCGAACTGATCTTCTCACACCTGAAGTGTGTGGCTCTTCATCTTTTGATTCCTCTTCTGCTATAGAGTCTGATTCTTCCTCCTTAAGCTCAAACTCTATCTTCTCAGGTTCCTTTGATGGGACTTCATGTTTAATAACACATTTCACCTCTCTGAACACCACATCTCGGTTGTACACAACCTTCCTTGTTACTAGGTTCCAAAGCTTATAACCCTTTAAACCATCCTTATACCTAATAAAGATTCACTTTTCAGATTTACTATCCAACTTGGTTCTTTTATCCTTTGGAACATGTGCATATGCATGACATCCAAATAACCTCGGATGTGAAAGAGATTGTTTCTTACCAATCCATACCTCTTGTGGAGTCTTATCCTCCAATGCTGATGAAGGTGATTTGTTGACTACGTAGGTTAACTCCACAGTTAACTACGTAGGTTAGTCGTGGAAAGAATATAACACAATCCAACAATCTCCCACTTGTTGTTTTCTTTCCACAGGGGGCCACAGGAGAGCTCAGTCATTTTTTTAGCCCTGAAACACCCATTGTTTCTCTACACCAAGAGAACTTCTCAGAGCTCACATATTTTGTCAATGCATCTGCAGTATTCTTCAAAGTGTCCACCTTTACCAGCAACACCTTTTTGCCTTCTATCATATCCCTCACAAAGTGATACTAAACATCAATGTGCTTTGTCTTTGAATGATAAGCAGGGTTCTTTGCCAAGAAAATTGCACTTTGGTTGTCACAGTCTATTCTTATAGCTCCCTGTACTAACCCCATACTTGAACACAGTCTTTGCAACCAAACTGCTTCCTTGCTTGCATGAGTGGCTGCCATGTATTCTGCCTCTGTAGTTGATAGTGCCACTACAGATTGTCTCTTACTCATCCAACTGACTGCACCTCCAAATAGGTTAAACACATACCCACTTGTAGATGTTCTCTGATCCAGATCTCCAGCCCAGTCTGCATCAACAAAGCCATGAGTATCCAACACTCTGTCCAATCTTGGTCTTCCTTGGTAGCACAAACCATGATCACTAGTGCCACGCAAATACCTGAAAACCCACTTCACTGCTGTCCAGTGCTCCTTCCCAGGTTTTGACATAAACCTGCTCAATACTCCTGTTGGAAATAATACTGAGAGGGGGGGGGTGAATCAGTATTATCAGATCAATATAACTTTTTCTCTTTCCATATTAAGATTCATATGTGATGCAACAAGTATATATCCATTAAACATATGATTCAGTTAGTTGATCTCTAATGAGTGCATCAGAACATTATTAACCATATGAGCAGTAAACTAGAGCAGTAAAATAGAACTGATCATCACACACAAGAAGCACACATGAACACCATGATGTAAGGTGGAAACCCAATGTGGGTGAAAACCACCTGCTGCAATATGTCTCTATCTTCTTTTAATAAGAAA
>Ga0139314_100373_pt1 | contig 11657 bp, 6 predicted proteins | sample In2P11_FD_99376 | JGI IMG/M metagenome (GOLD analysis project Ga0139314, IMG submission 99376)
TCTACTTCCAATCAAAATATCCTTTAGTAACATAGAAGCACACAGGCCCAGATAAGGCAAGTAAACTTCACCTTGGAGTAAGGCAAGCCGCCATATAGATTGATTTGGTTCCAGCCAGGCGTTGCCAGTTGCAGCTTCTCTAGGTATAGGTTCTCCAGTCATCTAGATAATAAAAGAAATAGGCGGATTATGAAATGAGTAACATAATAGGTATAACCATAGACTTAATCTACCGCGTATATCGACCTCGTAATCGACCTAGTCATCCACCATGGACACGTATCGACCATTGTGTACATAATGGCTCTTACTTAATGGCTAGTCTGACTCTCGAACCGCTCTCGTAAGGCTAGTTATACTAGTAAGGTGCCTGGTCATCCACCTCGTAATCGACCTAGAAAACCTAGTCTACATTATTACTCGCAGTGCCAAGGACAAACCCGAGTCAACCCCAATAATAAGGAAATCATCTATCCAATCACACCCAACGATGTATACCTCTTTTTCAGGGAATTTCTCTTCATAAACCCCTAATGGCTTGGAATCCTATTCGTACTATTGGCTCGGGTACTGCTCTCTTCCATTACTACTGATTCCATCGGCTAGTCACACCCCGTACTGTTACTCCTCTAGTAATGCCCCGTACTGTTACTCCTCTAGTAGTTTATCTCCGCTACTTATTAAAGTACTTATATATTTCCAACGGGCTTGGCTTACTATTGCTTGGCTTACTCTATATCTCTATTGCCTTCCATAACCGAAGTATTAGACCAAATATTTCAGTTTGATGTGAGAGACCATGTTCCTTCTAAAAGGACATCATGTACTTGCATGGGACATCTCAAGTCAAAGGCGATCAAACTTGGGCTAGGGCACATTACTACATTAACTAATGGTTCATTTCCATTGGATCTCCCTTTATTTTACTCTTGTGGGTTCATAGCCCTGTGCTTCTCCCTAACACCCTTTCTATTGATTTAGATTCTCATTTTCCCCCTTTTTTTTGATATGCTTTTAAATAGTTAAGAACACCATGGTAACATATATATATATTGTATTCTTTGTCAAACACTCTATTCATTTTATTTCAAATAGAAAAGGTCCGGAGGGCTTGCGCTTCTGAGGGCAAGGAGTACACTTGGATCATTTTGGTAGCCAAAAAGTACTGTAGGCTTTGTAGTTTAAGCCCGCCTACACAAACTACCCCATCCATATATGGTGAGCAACCGGGTGAGAAAGCCCTCACCCATCGGAATGAGTGAGTCGATGGCGGCCTTTAGTCGAGAGTTCGGCAGGCTCACCCTCACCATATGAATAGTGAGCCCCCTAACGGGTCCTACCGGGCCTCAAATTAGATTGCGTAATTACGTATATAATGAATGAATGCATCGATATGTGTCATTACGCTCCTACCTACAAGCCCTCTCACCTGCCAAGCAATCTCACCTGCCAAGCAATCTCACCTGCCAAGCTGAGCCAAGCCATCGAACCAATCTAATAGAATATATGCGTTGTCTGCAACGAGAGATCTTATATATGTCATTTCGGTTTCTGAAGGAGAGAGATTGAAAGCAGATCTTATATATGTAATTTTCACCCCTATTTTGATATATATAGCGCGGAGGTTTTTTAACTTTTAGCTCCTATTTGGCCATTTGATGGAGGCGGAGGTTTCTTCTCCCTACGAGATTATTTGATGGAGGCGGAGGCGCTCTTCCCTCTCCCGTTGGTCGAGCGATGGCGGCCTTATTAGTCGAGCGTTCGTACCTCACCCTGCCGGGGGCACGATGGCGGCCTTATCAGTCGAGCCTGCCTCCGCATCCTCTCCCGTTGGTCGAGCCCTCTCCTCACCATATGAATAGTGAGCCCCTAAAGGGTCCTTGCTTTCCTAACGTCAAGCAAGCACTACGTTCCTCTCCTTAACAGTCGAGCCTGCTTGCGCATCCTCTCGATGGCGGCCCTATCAGTCGAGTACCTAAAGGTCCTCAGAAATAAGACGCCAGAAGCAAGAAGCAAGAAGCAGCGGGGCCCCAACCAGCCGGCCCCAACAAGAGCCAAGAACCAAGAACCAAGAACCAAGAACCTACAACGCCGGGCGGTAGCGAGAAAATAGATGGGTGGGTAGCGAGAGCTTAAAGTTTCTAGCTGATCAATAAAAAAGCGCCGAAGGGTAAGCGGGGTGGGTGGCGCAGATAGAGGGTTACCGTCGGCTAACGAGTCGAGCTGTAGCCCTCTGACCATAGCCTACAGCCAGTCGATCCAACAGTTGAGTCAGTCGATTATGTCGATTATGCAGTTGTTTATAAAGCCCAAGAATTGAGGTAAAGGATACAAATTCTAAGCCCACAAAGGAAAGTACGAGGGAGGGATGGGGATCTCAATAAGCACCCAACTGCCCACCCGCTTGCTTCATTCACGCACGAGATTTTGCAGGAACATTCCTCTCCCTCGTAACCTCGGCCGAGTCCCTCACCTCTATGAAGAAGGTGAGCAATAAATCCCTCACCATATGAATAGTGAGTCGATGGCGGCCTTTAGTCGAGAGTTCGCTACCTCACCCTACCGGGCCTTGTCTGATTACAGACAAGCGATATTCATTCCTCGACCTCGTAACCTCGGCCGAGTCCCTCACCTCTTTGGGGAGGTGAGCGAGAAATCCCTCACCATATGAATAGTGAGCCCCTACCGGGCCTAACGGGCCTCACCATATGAATAGTGAGTCGATGGCGGGCCTACCGGGCCTTTGGTCGAGCGACTACGTACCTCAAAGAGCGCATAGCGAAGCGTTGGGATTTTCTTCTCTTTTTTACCCTCACTCCATTTAGGATTTTATATTCTATTACTTATTTTATTTTCTACTTTACAACATGCTCGTAAGTAATATGCTTTTGAAAAGCATGCAGTAGTGCCTAGCCTGGCATACCAGGCTAGTGGGTAAGCCTGGTTTGGGTACCGAGTGAAAATGAGAAAGAAGGGTTTCCTAAGAAGTAACGGTAGCACTTCAAAGGCAGGGTTTGATTCCGGGGCTGCTTGTTCTGTTTCGTCAGATGAGGGAGGGGCTGGTTCGGTTTATTCTTCCGATGATCAGGGGGGGCCCGGAATCTCGTGTAGTGTAAAGGTGGCCTATTAAATAAAGGCAAGACCTATTGGACCTATCCAAGTGGTCAATCCGCTAGTGATAAGGTACCGTATCGGGATGATAGAGAGTGCGAACATGGAAGGAAACAGACGCCAAATTTGAGAGTGGCAAAGGAAATAGTTATCCATTATACGTCTTGTCTACGCCTTTTCACTTGGCAACCTAAACTGGTCAATTCGCTAGTGATAGGGTTTAAATCCAAGAGCCTTTACCTTTTAGGACCTGCTACCCACCCACCTATAGACACCCAACCCTACTTATATCATCCATTGCTTCAGACAGCAAGAGGAGGGGAGGCATGCTATGACCCCTTTACCCCCGACCTTACCCTTGTTTCCACACAACCACCCACCTGAAGAACTAGACCTGCCCTATCTTGAGACCTAACACTTTTGGACTAGCCTCGGGAACCTATGACCTAGACCTGCCTATGCTATCTGCCTTGGGGAACTTCACCTACGCCTTGGGACCCTTTTACTAAGACCTCCACCCTGACACTCCCCCCCCCCTCCAGCCAGGAATACTCATTCATACTGCCCTGGTACGCATACTTGGGAAACACTACTGAGGGAGGTCACCAATTACACAAACCAACCCGATACTGGTATGAATGACGTCTTCACTTTACTGAGGACCCTTTACTTACCCTCCCTTACCCCTGACATCCGCCTTTCTTTTCGCCATTGTACATTCGCCATAGAAAGAGTTCAGAATAGGAATAGTTCGCAGCCAGAACCCCAGTGAGTGAGGTGGGTGGGTGCACTCATACAGATTTGATTCTTACAACAGAGGCTGGCCGGGCGGGAGGAGCCGCCAAAGGAAAGGGGACGGAATAAGTTTGCAGGAGGGTAAGGAAGGAAGAAAGGAAGTGCTTAGCTTATTGTGTGTTTGGAATATTCACGTATATAATGCAATCAGAACATAGTTTCAGTTAGGTGGCACAACCTTGCACATTACCTGCCGCTACAAACAAATGCAAAGAAAAGAGGCAGGATAGGAGGAGGTGGGTTTTCATGCATACCCATTATGTGAAAGCCAGTCCTATAGCTCTACTATATGACCTCCCTACTATAAACTACTCGTCCATACTGCCTTGGGAATAGACACTTTTTCACCTATGCGTATGATCTCACCCTTTGGAACTTCACCTCCTCCTTGAGACCATCCTGAAACTCAGCCTATGACCTCATCCTTTTGAACTTCATCTCCTCCTTGAATACCTACTTACACTCTTACTCGGGAAACTCCAACTTATACCTTTACTAGCCTCTGAAATCTATGCATCAGACCTACTCCTTGGGGTTGGAATAGACTTTTGAATTAATACTTTGGACCTTACCTTACACTCTGACAGAATGCCTCAGCCCTATGAACTATGAATGAGCTTTGCCTGAGGAAGGAACCTTGACTTTGATGGAAGCCATGAGCGATTTTCTACACCTGAGCTACTTTCTTCGCGTGCCATACCTGACTGAGCTAGAGAGAGAGCACCGGAAAGGCGGAAAGCCCACCCTGTTATTGAAACGGGGAGAGCAACTATAGTGATTTTACTTATTCCCTCACCTCTTCCGGGCCGGGCGCTACATCTTATCTTCCATTCCTCTGGGGTTGGACCAGAAAAGAAAGTATTTATGAATGGGAAATGGCTTTTCCTCCAACACCGAACCTACTCGGAGATAGGAATCTTTTTCGAGAGGTATTAATCCTCGATCAATATACCAAAGTCTAAAATACCTCGCTCGCTTGCTCATTCCACTTACGAAGCTGGCTGGCTACGCTACCAATACTACTACTATTATGCCCCGCCCCCTTATCAAATAATAGAAGGTGGGTCTATGGGGTCTTTACAAAGCCAAGAGAGCCAAGGCCAAGAAGATGGATTTCTGGACCTGCCCTTTCGAATGAAGCTCTCCCACCCCAGAGAGGGTATTTTGCCTTCCTTAAAGTTGTCCTTATACTTTTTCCCAATAGAGAGGCCATTTTCGAGTGATGCCCACACGACGCTAGCTCCTTCCTTGCTGACAGTATAAGGCTCCTTTCTGGCTAGCTGCTTCCTTCCTCGCTAGCTCCTTTCTCGCCAGCTCCTTCCTCGCTAGCACTCGGAGTAAGGAGAACTAACCTTACATATGAATTGAGGGTAAAATATTAAGATTCGTTAGCAAGTTCGGGTTTGATCGGTCTCCTCGCTAACGCTAAGCGCCAGGCTTATCGCTAACGCTCGAAGGCAAGCTATCCAAGCTTTAGATAAGAGGTTATTCCTTTGGGTTATGTCTTTCTTTTAGGAAGGAAGGACACACGAAAGAATCTTTCCTTTACAACTGGCTAGGAAAGAGAGGGAGAGGTTAGGCTTCGAGGGTAGGCTTTCAACGTGACGAGATAGAATATTTCCTTTGGTCCTGCGATTAGGGTAGGCTTCGAACTAACTCAAGTATGGACATTTGCGTACAGTTTGTAACTGCTTGAACCCCTTTCAGGTGTCTTGATCCATCTTTTTTCATCTTTTTCTACAAAGAAAACAACCAAGAACAAGCCTTGAAGCCAAGAAGAAAGGTCGAGCCCTATGTGTTGGCTTGGTGATATACTTGTTTACATAAACCGAGTACTCATTGTTTGCATGGTAGTTGGTTGTTGTGTGCAGGATACCCTAAGAATAGAGGCCTTGCAACCATCAGAAGGACAGAGACCTCTGTACAAGACTATGAAGAAAGGCTAGAACTTAATTCCACTAAGCTTCTGTGTTGGTGAAGCAAGTGGGCTATAAGTCTATCATTTACGGATCACTATTTCTCCAACACAAAAATGACCTACACTTTGGAGGAGTGAGCATCTATTATAAGTTGCAATATTTCTCCTTTAGGAATGTCAAGCTTGTCTATCTTGTAGATAAACCCATCCTAGAGATGGTAGGAAGCCTTGCTATCACCTTCTTCTTCGCGAACTTGGGCTTGTAGCTGTTGAAATACCTTATGAAAGTCTTCATCTTCTGTGTATTCCTCTTTGTATGCTTCGTGGGTGAAAGGTTCCATATGCATTAAGAGTACCCAAAGCTGTGATCTTGGGTGTGAGTGGCCTTGAAAGCACGTCTTCCAACTTATAATTAAAACCTTCTTCTATTTTATGATAAGAGGAAACTGCTATCAAATTCTAATCCACTGGTAGTGTCTTGTTTTCTAAATCTTACTCTGGGCCTTTCATTATTGTAGCGCCCGGTGATCAATGTGGATGATGGTTTCCTTGCCCATCAGATAGTGCTTCCATTTCTTAACATCTTGAACCAAAGCATAGAGTTAGTTCCTTGTCATATATGGGTAGTTCATGAGCTAGGGAGATAGAGAGTAAGTCGTTAAAGCCAGGTAACTCGGATATATTTCGTTAGTAAGATTGTATTACATTACATATGATATTTCGCTTTCTCGTTCGAGGTAGTTATAGGTGAGGTATTCATTACATAAGTCATAGCAGCTTATGTCAGACCCCCTTTCTTTTCTTGACGTTGCTACGCTACATGCCGTTGATGAACAATTGAATGATCTTCTTTCTTTAGCGCTCCTCCTGATTGAGCTAGCCACCAGCCTAACTCAGACAGGCACTTACTTTGCGGAAGACAGCAGGCACCGAAGACAGGCAAGCACTCGGCCTTTCCTTCAGGGCACTTAGCCACATACAGCTGGCACGAAAGACATACACTCACCCACTCACTAACTAACTAACTTCCCTGCCGAAGACAGGCAAGCACAGTCTTGTATTTCTTCCCCTTCTCTTGCTAAAGGTGCGCATATAAGGCATTTATACGGAGGTCCGGAACAAAATAATATACCTCTCCCGCGAGAGTTCGGCAGGCTCACCCTATAGCTTAAGCTTATCACGATTAAGGCATTCAGGCAAGCTGAGTGTCCTGGGCCCCGGCACGAAACCACACGACACTACACACCACACTTCATCGATGGACGTCAATAATGAAGTCAGGTCCGGAACTAATTCATATTGCTCTGGCTGTAGGTGAAAGCACGGCGTTAAGGTCCGGTACCCATCATATTCATAATCTGGCTGTAGGTTCGAAAGCGTATCTAATCCATAAAGTAAGGTCCGGTACGAATCAATCTTCATATGCGTTTAGGTTAAGGCGCTCAAATAAAGGCATAAAGTAAGGCCCGGTACACAAATGAATCTATCTCTGGCTTCTCGCGCATATCAAATTTTGAAGTAAGCTCCGAGACTAATCAATCCTAATCCGCCTGTATCTGTTTTCGCATATATAATGCATTCAGGCACTTAGTGCACTAGAGCACTACATCTGATCTTTGGTTGGCTTCTCTATCTCTCTATCTATCTATCTTTCCCTAACCTAATGAGCTACGGTACCGGGCACTATCAATCCCTCCCTTTGTCAAGTTCTAAAAAGAACCTAACTACCTACCTATCGCGGGCAGGTTCCATATTGCAGGCAGGAAGGCATAAAGTAAAAGGTAAGGTCCTGAACTAACCAGTGGCTAGCTGCTGCTGCTAACAATTAGTTACGGTAAGTTGTATCCTTCTTATCCGATCTTTATACGTTATTTCCAGCTGCTAAAGGTGGGAACAGGGAAAGGTGGGAACAGGGTGGAACCTGCTAATGCTGCTGCTGCTGTTGCCCGTTGTAACAAAAGCATACTGGTTATAATTACATATATAATGAACGAATGGAAGAAACTGATCAATTATTCGATACCAGAATATCGTATACAAAGATATATATCTAATGACTAATCATTCTTTATCTACGTCATTCCCCCTCCCCCTCCCCCTCCTAATCTAATGTCAGGGGAGCCGCAGACCTTGATTTCGGCATCACACCTGACCCCTTCCTTAACCGGATGACCTGAGCGCTTCTAAGGTAGGTAAGAAAGGTAGGCTAGGCAGGTAGGTTGGGTAGGTTAGGCAGATAGGCAGATAGGTAGGTAGATAGATAGATATAGAGGGGGTATAGATGGGGATAGATAGATAGCTGTAAGATGGGTATAGAGCTAGCTGTGTAGATAGAGTGAGTATAAGCGGTATAAGCTGTATAAGGGGTATAAGTATGAGTATGATGGATGGGCTAATTGGCTTGGAGACTCTCCACACTTGGCCACTCTACTCGGCTTGGCTACTCGGCTGGGATACTCAGCTGCTTGGATCGACCGCTTGGATGGCTGCTGCGCTATTTCGACTGGACTAATCGACTGAGCTACTCACTCTACTGGGATACTCAACTGGGATGGTGCGCTACTGACTTGGATAATCCAATGGTTATGCTGCGCCGGGCAACGAACGGCAGGGCTAATCAAATGGTGGGATTCTGCTGCGCTATTCGAATGGACTAATCAAATGAATTTGGCTAATCAGTTTAGGGGATTTGATGGGATCGGATTGAATGGAATTTGAGAGGATTGTATAGGATTGGATGGATACACTGACAGTGCCTAGAAGGTGGTAAGTCAGTGCTATAAAACCTATACTCAGTGACCAGTTCTACGTGACCAGGAGGTTGTTACTGCCCAACAGTCTCATTACACCCTGCCCAGGAGGTTATTAGTGACCAGTTCTCGATCCACCGTGTCCAGTTTGTACGTGTCCCGCTTCATAGACAGTTTCAGAGCCAGCCATAAGGGCATTGGCAGACAGTTAAGTCTCAGACATACCCGAGATATTCAAATCCTAGCGGGAAAGGCACTTACCCCTATGGAAACGCAGTTCCTACCCGGCCTGGGCTACCCAGAAGATCCCATTGGACAATACGCTGGAATACACTGATACTATCTGATGGGGCTAATCCCACTGGCCCTAATCCGCTATAATAGCTAGGCTCCGCTAATACAACGGCTATTACATTGGCTTACCCTAGGCTACTCCACTAATACAATGGAAAAGCTAATACAATGATATACCATAGGAATATTCATCCGCAGGTGATCCAATGGGAATCAACGGGAATAATGCAGAGAGGGCGGGCCATTACCTACAGAGGCAGATACTCATACAGAGACACAATTAGTTAGGTACACTTAGAAGTGGAGTGGTGGGTTACACAATCTAATTTCCCCCATACCCAGAGGTATATTCTATATGCGTTACCTGTTCTCTTTCCCACGTGCCCAGTCAGTGAGTTAGTGTAAGGTGAGGCAGTTTTAGGTTGTGAGTCAGCGAGTAAGGGTCATTCCCGATAAATAGCACCAAGCCCAGTTTTTCGACGTTACCTTTTCTAGATACCATGTGCCCAGGAAGGTGCCGATTATCTATATGTGTTACCAGTTCGGCGTTAACAGGAGGTTATTTTGCGTGAACAGTTTCTCATCCCCCACGCCCAGGAGGTTTAGATTCCCTTGTTGAGCCCCAGTCCGCCATTCCCATTCCCACCCGCTAGGAATAGACCTAGAGCCCTCTCTTTTTAGTCGAGAGTTCGGCAAGCTCACCCTAGACCATGTCACTTAGGAAGGAAGGCTATGAACCTACCTTAGAATAAGACCGGAAATGAACGCTGAAAAACTGATACATCTTACGGCGGGATAGCCGTTACCACAGACAAACGCCCCATCTTACGAGAAAAGCGTCCCATCATTCAATGACAGATCCATACCCTATCACGGCCCAATAAACTACCCATCTTACGGGAGACAAGTTACAACTGATTCATCATTCCCCGTATCACGTAACGATCATAACCGCGTATCTCGTACCCTTCATTCCCCAGCTAACTACCAATACGTGGTTAATCTATCACTCCCAATACGATTCATTCTCACGTATCCATCATTCACAAACAGATATCACGTACTCATCATTCACAGCTCACGTACCGATAAGATTACGCATTCCCCAATACCCAATCATCAGGAAGCTTTCAGGAACCAAAACTCAATCAAAAGTAACCCACATTCTCACTTTCTCCCAGTCCCACATTCTCCCATTACGTTCAATCCGCATTCCCCATTCCCGCATTCAGTTCGCATTCAGGTCCGCATTACCCATTAACCTTTAAACTTCTCCCCTTTCACTTGCTCTGCTTGATTTTACACGATGCTGCTTCGATGCATTATGTTACTTCGATTAGGGAGGTTATATTGAAGCTACTCCATGGCCGGTAGGATAGGCCAAGTTGTTGATGAGCCCCCGCATGCAAGTGGGTGGTTGCTCCTGATTTACGCCCTCGATCATACACGCCCCCTGGATTAGGAAGGAGGATCGCTACCGCGGGATGAGGAATAATGATTGATCGCTACCGCTTTATGAGTTTCAAGGGATCGAAACCGCTTTATGATACGCCCCGCTTTCCCCATTACCACATTCCCCCTTTCTTCCCCCTTTCACTTACCCCGCCCAAGCTCCATTACCCATTCAATCCGCATTCCCGCATTACGTTCAATCCGCATTCCCGCATTACGTTCAATCCGCCTGCCCAGTACACTCACCCAGGAAGGACCATGAAAGGATATCGCCAATAGAGGAGGTGCTGGTGATAGCCACAGTCTCATTGGCAGGAAAGAGGTCGCCATAAAGAGGTGGTCATTTACAGGCCGATAAGGAGGTGTCGCTGATAAGGAGGTGATCATTTACAGGAAAGGAGGTGGTCCTTGTCGATAGCCCCGATCACTTCTCATGAAGGAATTCATTCGCTGTTATTTCCGGTGTAAAGGGTGTTCTTTCTAACTCCTATAACCCGAATGATAGGGATGTCGGTCACTATAAAGAAAACCTCCAACTGCTCGTTATTTTTACTATTGACTGTTACTAGCAATTACCGGTAGGAGGTAATGACAGGGCAGACCCAAACCTTCCTATTCTCATTTCACAACGTTTAGAACTAAAGGCGAACTGATTAGCTTGGCGGAGGTTTTCAAGATTATCCTCTCCCTCTCCTCTCCTTATCAGTCGAGCCCCCTAAAGGGTGATGGCGGCCCTCTCCTTAACAGTCGAGCGATAAATCCCTTATGGTCGAGCCTGCTTACGCATCCTTATCAGTCGAGCACCTAAAGGTCCTTTTGGTCGAGCACCTAAAGGTTAGGGTTTACTTATTAGGTGGGGGGGTTATCAGTCGAGCCTGCTTTCGCATCCTTAACAGTCGAGCCTGCTTACGCATCCTTATGGTCGAGCCTGCTTACGCATCCTTATCAGTCGAGTCACTAACGTGCCTGGTTGGTCGATATTGAAAGGCCTGAGACCGCCTTCTCTGATTACGCTTCCGAGTCGGGGTACCGCAACATATATAATATCTTTCAGTCATTCCGCTACTAAACTCAGGCATTCCGCGACTAGAATGTGAGCCATTTCTTCATGCACAATGACATATATAGTAGGCTCGATTCATGCATCTGATCAACCACCGCAACATATATAATATAGTGATGGACTTCCGCTAATGGAAGAAGGCATTTCCCTACGTGAGCCATTTCTTCATGCATAATGACATATGCCCATATATGCATTGTCTGCTAAACCGTAATGACATATATAATGAATGAATGCATAATGACATATGCCCATATATGCATTGATAAGAAAG
>Ga0139314_100374_pt1 | contig 11639 bp, 10 predicted proteins | sample In2P11_FD_99376 | JGI IMG/M metagenome (GOLD analysis project Ga0139314, IMG submission 99376)
ATGTCACTATGACCATCGATGGCAACATATTTCTCAAATATGAACTCCAATGGCGATCTTGGCAAGTACCCATGACATGCCTTAAATGACGATGTATTTGTGGAAGAATGCTTTGCCCTATTGTATGCATGTTGTATGTAATGCAATTGTTCATCCCACAACTTGGGATTTTTGCTACAATATCCTCTAAGAGGATGAATAACTGTTTTATTGACCACCTTTGTTTTCCCATCTATGTATGGATGAAATGATGTACTCTTGTTTAACTTTTTGTCCATCATGTCCCACAAATTTCACCAAAAATTCCCAACAAATCGAGAATGTTGATAACTTATAATAGAAATAGGAAGACCAAAATGAACCAAAATGTTTTGGAAGAAAATATTAGTTGTTGTTCAACTGTAATTTCCTTTTTACATGGTGTTAGTATCCACATTTTGTTGAACATGTCGATAACTATATACAAGTAATCATGACCTTTCCTTGAAAATGGAAGACCTCCTACAAAATCCATTGAGATAATCTCCCATGGATGTGAAGGTACTAGAAGTGGAGTGTATAAACCAGGTTTCCTATTTCTAGGCTTACTTGTAGCACATAAAGAATATCCTCTTATGAAATGAGAAACATTATCCAACATGCATTTCCAATAACAATACCTTTGAAGATTCACTATTGTCTTGCCTACACCAAAGTGTCCAACAATCAATGAAGTGTGTGCATCCCTTATGATATTGTTTCTTTCTCCCTGTGGAATACACAACTTGCCCAGATCGCCATTGGAGTTCATATGTGAGAAATATGTTGCCATCGATGGTCATAGTGACATTGAGATGGCAAGGAAGTTCATAGACCAAACTCAGTTGATACATCATACAGTGCAAGAACAACTTGAGAAAAGTCAAAGCAGCTATAAGGCAAGGCATGACAAACACCAAGTTGATCATAAATTTCATGTTGATGATGAAGTTTGGTTATATATTAGGAAAGAGAGACTTCAAGATGAAGGTAAAAATATTAAATCAATCTGTTATGGTCCTTTTAAAATTCAGGAAAAGATTGGTAATAATGAATTTAATCTTGATTTGCCTCCTTATATGAAAATATACTCTGTTGTTAATGTTGAGAATTTGAGATTGTTTGAGACTGCTTTGATTGATGATCAAAGAGAGAATGTTCAGCTACCATCAATAGATGATTTCTCACTAGAATATCTTGATGAACGTCAACATGATCTCATAATTGAAGAAAGAACTGGGACTTCCAAGAGAGGGGATGTCGAATACCTTAGAATGGGACTCAAGGGAAAAAAGTTGTCTCAAGACAAATGGTTGCAGACCAATAAGGTGAGCGAGTTGTACCCTCACCTGCTAAATAATTGATAGTATCTTTTGGGGTCCAAAAGTCTTCTAGCGGGGAAGAATGATCATATACTTAGTATTTATCTCAAAAACAAAAGTTATCAGAATGGCTTGAAACCTGAACAATTGTGTTCGTCTCGGAAAAAATATCCTAATGCAACTTGTTTAGTCCAAAAATCAATTTGTATGAGAAATTTATTGTGTTATAATCACTTTGCTGAATAGGCAAAATTTCCAAAAAAATGCCCAGTCACTGCATAGTCAGAAGTGTGTACTACTGACATGCTAGGTCACTAGGCATGGTCAAAATTTGTCAATGATGAATTATAGCTAGACAAGTGTCATCATTTGATTAGGTTGTACAAGGGTGTGTTGGCGCATTCTTATTGGTTTATTTTGGATGAATGGAAGAATTCCATGTGGCAAGCCCAGAGGCCACCACATGGCACCTCCTAAAGGCCTTGGTAGTCCACACAGTGGAGAAAAATATTACGGTGGAGGGTGGGGTCAAACCAACGACCTCTTACACACAAACCTTATGCCTTAACCGCCTTTGCTATCGGGTGGTTCTTACCATGTAACCTCTCCATTTATATTTGAGGTTAAGTGATTTAAGGTTGGACAGTTAGGGGAGGGCTAGGTGTAGGCCAGCCCTCCCCCATGTGAGCATAATGTTACAAACCACAAACAGTTGCAGGTTAGATTATTCGTCGGCTATCCACCAAACACCACAATGGCCCCATGTGATTGCAACATTACAAACTGCAAATAGTTGCAGTCTACCCTGATAGACAGTTCACCATAATCCAAATGGTTAGCACGTGAATGCAAGGTTGTAACATAAAATGGCTAATGGAAGACAGCTCACAAGCATGTGACATTAACTCTGCATGTGAACAGGCCAATATAACCAACGAATGTTGCGGTTGGGGTTTGCACTAATCACAAGATTCAAATTAATTAATTCAAGTTTAAAGCATTAATCGTAGTTTAACAGCTAGTTAAATTTGAGATTAGTATGGCTGAAGTTTGTTTGTGCTACCAAATTTGGGCCTACATCCAAATTTAGTGCACTAACTGGAGTCATTCCATATTTACTGGAGCTTTTTTTGGGAACATATTGTTTGAGTCATAGAGAAGTTAATTTTTGACCAAATTGAGCTTATAAAGAGGTGTTTTGAACACATTGGTGTAGCTATCAGGAGCCATAGAGCTTTGTGAAACAACATTTTGCCACACTAAGCTAATACAGAGGCCCAAGCCATGGAAGCTGGATGAGGGAGATGTAGCCCAAGAGGGGTGAACTCCTTCATCAAAACATTGCGTTAATGTGTCTCTTTGATGGTTTGTTGTACTTTGAATGTCTGTTGTTCATCATTTCTTTTTGAAGTTATTTTTCTCATGAATGTCATTTTAAAACTTAAGGAAATTTACGTGATTGGATGCACAAACAATTAAGGAAATTGTAGTACAAGAAGCAATAAACAATCATATGTTTAGAAATATGTAATTGTTATTAGCACAACAAAACTGTTCACACAAAAATAGATCAATATCTCATCATACACTTCAGAAACAACAATATGTGTTTTCATTGGACAGGAAGAAGACAAGAATCCATACACCATTTACTATATCAGGAAAAATCTTACACCAACTGAATTAAATTATACAATGACATAGAAGGAATTTTTAGTTGTTGTATGTGCTATTAATAAATTTAAGAATTATATAACAAGATATCAAATCTTTGTGTACACTGATCATTCTGCTATTAGATATTTAGCTAATAGACCTACTACTAGTGGCTAGGTGACTTGATGGTTGTTGTTATTATAAGAGTTCGATATTACCATCAAAGAGCAACCAGGAAAATAAAATCTCGTTGCATATTTCTTGTCCCAAGTACCTAATATAATTGATCCATGAGTAGTGGATGATAAATTCCCAGATGAACATCTATTTTATGTAACAATAAAGACACCTCAGTACGCTGATGTGGTGAATTACTTGGCAGCACATTTTTCACCAAGGGAAAGGAAATTATTTTTTCAACACAATGCTTGATTTTCCTACATAGGCAAATATCTCTTCCACACAGGCTTTGATTTTCAAATTTACAGATGCATAAGGGAGGATGAAATTTATGATATTTTGAAACCCTACCATGATGAACCCTATGGTGGGAATTTTTTTGATCGTATAATTGAACACAAAGTAATCCAAATGAGACATTACTGGCCCATAATATTTAAAGACACCAAAAAGTAAGTCTAGGGTCATGACAACTACCAAAGAATAGGTTATCCTGGCCAAGCTGACAAAATGCCTATGCAACTACAACTGGTAATAGAGCCCTTTGAGAGATGGGAATTAGACTTCGTGGTTCATTTTAATCGACTGTTGAAACAAAAATCTTACATCTTAGTTTTCACAAACTACGGGACTAAGTGGGTGGAAGTAGTAGACCTTCCAAAATCCATGAAAGAAGCAGTTATTAAATTCCTATTTGAACTTTTCATATGATAAAGATTTCCAAGAGAAGTAATAATAGATGGGGGATTACAATTTACTGCTCAAAATATTTCAGCCAACCTTCAAAGTTATCATATCAAGCACAAAATTATTGCTCCGTACCACCCCTAGGAAAACGGACAAGTGGAAAGCACTAATAAAGTCTTTGAGGCAATTCTAATGAAAACGATATCTGTGAATAGTTGGAATTGGGAAACTAAACTTCTAGAAGCCTTATGGGCTTATCAGATGACATTTCGTAGCACTACTGGCCACTCACCATATCAAATTGTTTTTGGAAAGGAGCCTATCTTTCCAATTGAGTCGTAAATAAAGACTCTTAAAATCATAAAAGAAGTCAAACTGGACTTCACAGAAGTGTAGAAGCAATGTGTGCAATAGCTTAATGAATTGAATGAGACACACCTATTGAATTTGCAATGCACAACTTTTATTCAACAAAAGAGGTCCAAGTGGCATGATCATCTCATTAAAAATAATAGGTTTCAGAAAGGTGACTCGGTGTTGCTGTATGATTTTAGATTTCAATATTTTCTAGGAGAGCTTTAGATGAGATGGCTTGGACGTTACGAAATCACTGAATTTCACGATAATGATACAATGAACCTGACCACCATTAATGGATCTGGTACCTCTTTTCTTGAAAACATGCATCGGTTGCGTATTTATCACCAGTCGGTCACAAGTGGGTATTTTTATCATGAGTTTGAAACAGGAAAGTGTTCCCTCTGCGGACAGAGGCAACCCCTCTAGCCCTAGAGTGGGTCTAGTCACAAGCAAGACAAATCAACAACAATTCTCCTTAAATAGTTCGAATCAGAGGCCTACCTCAACCGGTGGTCGATGAAGATCCTTTGCGTCGTTCCAGCTTCAGCTTCCTTCTCCAAATGAGTAATCAACCTGAAACAAGGCAAGGGGACAACACAAAGCGCATAACCGGATAACAACAAAGAACTATTTACTCACAAGGTCAAGAAATCATGAGCTATCCAATACATTACATATAAGATATAGGAGAAAATCATTGATTTTATTAAATGTAAAATAGAGTAAGCTTACAACCCAGGTCTTGATGTCACAAGCCTTCTCAAGAGGGTCCAACCAGCAAGCTCCTTAAGCATTCACCCTTGAAGATGGATCTCCCAACACAAAGTCTCTCTCACTCACAAGCTTCACACAAGATCAAGAACACTTTAAAACCTTCCTCAAGCTCTATTACAAACCCACACTTAGCACACCAGCTATCTATCAAGCTCACAACACTATCAACAGCACCCTAAACACCAAGAGTTCCAAACTAGCAGCTGATATCAATGGTGGAGGCTTAAATAGAAGGTGTCTCCATGAATAATGGGATGATGAGCTTATCTCCATGGAAGGTGGCTCAAATGGCGAAGCAGGTATGCCATAGAAGGTAGGGCGACATAATCAAGACCAACAACCAGGCCTGGAACCATCTGGAAGGCCGACTGTTGGAACAAACTCGCCCAAACTGGGTCAGCGCGGGTGTACAACTAGATTTGAGCGCTGACATCGCCTATGCATAACGAAGGGAGTCAAACCAGCGCGGTAAAACATGCAACTTCCGCACTCCCCTGTGAAATTCCATCATCGCGGGAAACACATGTACTTCCGCGATGACATCACACTATTTCTACTTGGGTGCGCTCATAAGCGCATTTATTTTTTACACAGTCGCGCTGATACAGAAAACATTGGGAAAGTGGGTCATTTGGCACTCAGGGGGCCAAGGGCAAACATGATTGTGGACCCATGACACAGTGGGGAGACTGAAGTAAGAGCAGTGACAAATTACTGTGTAACAGATGCCCCCTAAAGCATGAAGCCCGAGAGAGAGTGGGAGGGGTGAAATGCTTTACGAAACTGACTGAACTGGAGCACCACCGGGAAGAACCTGCACGCAAGCAAAACTAGCATCTCTGATATATGATATAAGTGGTATGGGCGCAGCCATCCAGAATAGAGTATACAATGAGATAGATCCAAGGTATGGACGTAGCCATCCAGCAAGGATCGATAAAGAGACTCAGGCATGGTCGCAGCCATCCAGTGAATGAGTCATAATAATAATCCAGAAATCGCAACCTGGATCACAACAGACTAAATCCAGGGTCTTGCGGTCCATCTCGACCCGAACAAAGTACAAGTTCAAGCATGTAAATACGTGAGCTGAGGTCGAACATGCATGAACATCGTCTGATTACCAGTCAATGATGAAAACTGTTAACAGACGCGAGAGGTACCACCAATAATGACAATGGCCCTCAAGGTACTATAGGTACAATCTACGGCGTGTGAATGAATGAGCTGGCGTCAAACACCCGTAGAATCATTCGATCGGAGGCCAATAATGAAAACCTCTCTTTGAACACGAAGAACCTACCAATGAGGCATGCAGGCTCCAAGGTACCGAAAGGGAGTCTCTAGATCAGCTTCCTGGATAATGAGCTAAAGTCGATAGGAAGTGACCTTGATCGAAGGTGGGCCATAACGTTTCCCACATCATCGACACGAGACAGAGGAAAAACTGTTGTGGTGAATCAAAATGATATATCAGAGGGAGGGTTGTAGATTAGCAGAGGTCAACTTCTCTTGAACATATCAGCGGCACGATAGTGGACTTGGCAGTATTTGACGTCAACGCATCAGAAGTCATGATGACGAGGCAATGAGCAGATAAGAGGTCAAAACAGGATCACCCAAACCCACGGAGGCAAGTGAAAAATGAGATGAGATGTTCCCACCCAGACACAAAGGCAGAGAAGTGCCATGTTTAAGAGCGACATACTACCGACTCGACAATGATTGTGACTCCATGTTCCCCAACATTTCTGGCGAGTACCCCAGTTATTTTTTAACAAGCTTGACGGGGATAGCATATGCTTGCAAAGCACCATTTCGACAGGATCCGATGTCATAAGAGTTTAACAAGCCTGACAAAGGAAGAACTCGGCGTCTTTTCATGTTTAGAGAGTTTGAAAAGATAGCGGAAAAGGAAACTCCAGAGGGGTCCTTTTTCGTAAAGTTGTGTCTCTCGAGCCCAAAAAAGTATAAAACAATGCTCGAAAGAACCGCCCGATCAATGCGACCGAGGAGTACTTTTCATGTTTAGTGACGTCGACCTGAAAAAGTAAAAAAGCGATTGATATCACATCATTTTGTAACCATCAACGAACCTGAAACGACAAGGGCCCGACAATCTTTTCGTTTTTTACACGGTTGGAAAAGAGTTTAAAGACGACCGCCTCTTATTTCCATTTAACGAGTCAAGAGGGCAAACTCGGCAATCTTTTCGTCTTTAAATGGTCAGAAAAGAGCTGAAAGAAGACCTGCATTTTTATTCTCTTTAACGAGTCAAAAAGAAAAATACTCGGCAATCTTTTCATATCTTACGAGTCAGAAAAGAGCTTAAAGGAGACTCGTCTTGGAGGAACGAGTGGTATAATGGGTAGCAACTGCTTTCGGCAATGGTGGAACTGCTCAAAACATGTAATGGTCAAGAGGCTGGCTAATAAAACCACTCATCGCTTCGGTTCCTCAGGAAAGGATAAACAACCAAGTGAAAGCATATGATTAGCCAAAGAGATGGTGGCGATGGAATGAAACAACCAAGGCTCGTCTAGAAGAATTTAGCAGATAAATGGCAATCACAAGATGGGTTCATTTTTACACAAGCTTGAACCATGGAGAACTCTGCTTGGATTCGGTTTCATGTTTACACAAGCTTGAAATGAAAAACTATGCTTGTTATAAGTTTGCATGCCCCCAGCATAATAACGCAAATTGAGGTACATGCCCCCCAAGCTTCATTGCATTCAACGAGGTGGATGGAATGAAGGTTCACTCTCAAGATCTATGAAAGACTCGACTTGGATTTTACGAGATCTTAATCAAAGACTCGATTTGGAAAGGGAGTTGTTTCATTTTTTAATGAGGTTGACACAGTAAAATAACTATCCTCATAACCCTTGTTTCATTTTTTAACGAGCTTGACACAAGATCAGGAACTATGCTCCGACCATACCTAGTTTCATTTTTTAAGGAGCTTGACATAGGAAAGCAAACTATGCTCTGACACACATTGTTTCGTTTTTTAATGAGGTCGCCACAAGATCCAAACTATCCTCGGACACCTTGTTTCATTTTTTAAAGAGCTTGACACAAGACAAGGAACTGTGGTCCAGAAAACTTCATCATAATGAATGGGAAGTGGAGGCTCCCAAGAGTGCCACGCAGAATGGAAGGCTGACATCTTGGAAGTCAGGGCCCAATGCCCCCAGGACGCTATGCACGACGGTGGCATCACTGGATCCAGACATGGGAGAGGTGGCCACGTAGTTGATCTGCAGTGGGGCAAATGCAACTGGTGGATGGAAACTAGGAGGGAATGACAATTGCGCAGGAGGGGCTTGTGGACGAACGAACGATAATTGATCGATCGTCACAATTCTTCCATCGTGTGGAAAGCAAACCACACAGAAAAGTGAAGAAACAAGGGCCCCCATGGCATACACATAGTCACGACCAAGGAGAAGACTGAAGTCTAAAGAAACTTGGGTAACTGACACGTCTATATAGACGGTCTTACCTCCCAAAGTAATAGGGAACTTTGGAAGGATCCCTAATGGTTGACTCGTTCCTCCATCAAAAGCCGTCAGATTTGGTACGACAGGCACAAGTGGTGGGGAACCCAAAGCTTGCCAAGTAGTAGCGGGCATAAGACTAACAGATGCTCCTTCATCCAACAGAGTGCGAGGTAGTGCCGTATTACAGGCATAGGCAGTAACCTAGAAAGGCACATGGGATGGAAGGGGGGGGGTAGTCAAATGACTACAGTCGAAGGAAATGACAGAACTACTTGTTGGGGGAATCATATGATTGCCCCCCTGCTCGAAAGGAACCGAAGCAGGATTCTCCGACGCTGCTGGGACGAGAGAGTCATGTCCGGACTGGGGAGAATCTGAGGAGACGAGAAGAACATGGGAATTTTGCTGTTCCGAAAGAGAGTGGTCGACAAATGGTGAACTCAAGTCGACACTCTTTCCAACCAATGGTTGGTCTGGAGTAGGTTGGGTACAGCCAGATTCGGGAAGAGGGGCCCGGACAAGAGAAGAATGTGAATCAATCTCTTTGTCAGTAAGCGGATGATCTGCAGCTGCAGAAAGACGTTGATATCCAATGGGAATGTGGGGAGACGGAGTTGAGAGACTTTCCAAAACACTGGAGGCTTTATCCATGAGCGGACAAAGGTGAAGGGGATGACTGCCTTCACAAAGTCGATAGGGGAATCGGACCTTCCATTTTCCCTTACCTTTCCCAACTGATAGGGTAGCATCGCCATGAGATTCAGAGGACGATGAGGGGTGAGCCGGATCCCGAGACCATACGTCTAGGACCCTGGGAATACCAAGACAATCGCGAAGAATATGGCCCTCCTTGCATAATCAACAAGGAAACTTAACCTTCCGCGGAGGAGAAGAAGGTGACTTGACTTTAGGGGGACTCGAAGGAGAACTTGGGGTGGTAACTAGACTTTTATCCTCTCCCTTAGTAGACTTCTTCTTCTTGGTCTTCTTCTTCTTCTTCTTCTTAGCCACCTGGGTACTGGAGTCGAGACTTTCACCAGGCGAAGTAGAAGAGGTAGACATCGAAGTAGGCGTCGAAGGGGAGAGATCCACCTCAGGGTCAACATGATGTTGTTCAGGTGGAGGGACTGATGAACTAACAGCCGATATGGTAGGGACCAAAGAGGGTGAAAACAACCAGACAGGCAACCCAACAGTTAACCCAGGTAGGGACAACGTTGCCATATACGGAGCACCAACATTCCCGATGGGAGGGAAACGACAAGGATTCCCATCAGGCAGGGAACTTGGGTTGGTGAACCCGAGAAAAGTTGCCATTGAGAACGAAAAAGAAACCGATGCAAGCTAACGCGAACGAGATCTAACCGGGTATATGTGAATGTGGCCGAATAAATTTTAAGACATGGGAACTGAACTCGAACTTTTCATGTTTCAAGAGTCGAGAAAAGGACCAAAAGGTGACTCTAGTCACCTTCGAATGTTTTGTGAGCCTGAAGTGACAAACTGCTCAAGTGAACCTTTTCTTTTAAGGAGTCCGAAAAGGGCCAAAAGTGACTACTCTCGAGACTCTAGGTAAAGGGTTTACCAGACAATCCGTAAAACTGCTTATACACCTTGGCAATCGTATGAGAACCAAGGACTTTCCGTACTGTAGTCATTCTTCCCGAATGCTATGTTCGGTGCGTTACGGCTTGTAAGGCGGCAGACACAGCTTCCTAGGGATCAAGGATGAGAACCTAGTGGGGTCTCCCCATATACGCGACGGTACGTGGGAGCACAATCCGTGTGAGACCACTATCGAGTCACAAAAGGAGGAATCACCCAACCGTAATGTGAAACAACAGTGACTATGTTTAAAGACGCCGGAACACATCTCTAGCCTAGACCTCTAGATATTTGCGTTAAGTTCCAATGCATTTTTAGGTTTATCCAGTTCGTTTTATGGTTGATCTTCAATTAAGTTTCAGTTTCAGGTCCTACCGTATGATCTCTCACAATTGCCTAGATGCAAACTATATGCCAAAGAATACCATTTCGTTCGATGAATACTAACTACGAGAGGGTTAAGAATTTCAACCAAACAAAATAAGCACAATCAATCAAACAGCTTAATGCAGCTAATGGAAAATAAATGAAACTTTTTCTTTTGAGAATACAAATCAATGAAAAGCTCTTTTTTCCCATTAACTATTGAATGCAAAAGATATTTGTTTGATTTCTTTTTCAAAGGCACAATGCACTAAAATGAACTTTTGAGAGATGCGAACAAACAAAAAGTGAGAAAACTGGTTGACCCCAAACAGTTGTGATCTATGTCCGGGTAGCGAAGGAAAATCAAAACAATACAAAGATTGATTCAACAATGGTCACCAAACAACTAGCCAAGAGCAAACAAAGAGGAAGGCTTCAATCAAGCCAACAACAAGCAGCAAACAAATCTAAGCAGGCAAGCAACCAAGCAAAGCTTGACCCAAGAGACTTGGAACAATGAACTAGGTCACAAAACCAAATAAGCAAGATTCATTCAAGACAACTCACAATGAAGCGCTTCAACCTTTTAACAGTGTGAAGCAAGTCACAAACCAAGTGAAAAAGCAAAGGGATAGCCACACTAACAAGCTCAGGAGGTAGAATTACAAAAATTCAACCCTACAGGAATCAGTGCGAGTAATACTTAGCAACAAAGCGCTGATAGGGAACCACGCGTAGCAACAATGCGACGTCAGCACGGAAGGACACGCCTTTTGTGTGATGATCCAAAAAGAGTCAGCGTGACTGTTAAAGCAGAATGACGTGATGAATAGTAACGGACAAAGGGGTGAGTGTAATGACAGCGCGACTGTTTAATTAAAAAGCGCGATGATGTTCAAAAGGCAGGCACAATCAGGCCAAGAACTCCCAAGCAGGACAGTCAACTTTTAAACAAATCACACATTCCCCAGAACAAACCAGAAGGCTAAGGAACAAAGAACTATCCCCCATAACTTTGAAAAGAGACCAAAAACAAAACTCAAGGAAAAAATGGACAAAAAGGATAAAGGCCAGTTCCCCAGCGGAGTCGCCAATTTGTGAAACAGGAAAGTGTTCCCTCTGCGGACAGAGGCAACCCCTCTAGCCCTAGAGTGGGTCTAGTCAC
>Ga0139314_100078_pt2 | contig 11632 bp, 16 predicted proteins | sample In2P11_FD_99376 | JGI IMG/M metagenome (GOLD analysis project Ga0139314, IMG submission 99376)
TATATATAATTTAAAATAATAATAAAAGAAAGGAAATAATAAAAGAAAGGAAATATATATATATATTATAAACAAAAGTCATTGAAAAAAAGGCAGCGACGACCACCTGAGGATAGTGGTTGTCCACGACTGCCATAGTCACGACCGTTGAAAAATGCAACAAGAAATTCTCAATTTGATTTTGCCTTGATGAAATTGAGAAAATTCGAGTTTCCACATCAACATACAACTTGGATGCAGTTAACTTGTGTGGCAGGGCTTGTGTGACCTAGTTTACTCAGTAAATTCGAGTTGGAGGAACTAGTGGAAGGTCAGTTGGGGAGTGGGACTTCAGTTAAACTCAATGATCAAATAATTCACTGATCAATCAACCCAAAATAGCTAGTCCATGCAAAGAATTTGAGCTACCCAGTTGAGGTGGAGATTCCAAGGCAGTGTAACATCAATTGTAGACTATTCTAGAGTGTACAGGTGCTGCATGCAACCTGATGATCAACCTGAGGGATTGCGCAATCTATTTTGGAGAAATTCCTAAATAATAGGGGCCTAATTTCTCAAGGAATTGTGCAAGGAAATAAGGGCTCAATCAAAGACAAAAATTGACGAAGTTTGGGTCAGAGCTTCTCAATGAGTAGAGAGATAGGTTATGCACTTGCAGGTTGTGCTTAGTTGAGCAAAGCAATTGTAATACATCTCTATTCATCAGATTAATGCAAGTAAACATTGAGGATTTTAGCAGTTTTCTTTCCCAAGAAAAATTTTTGTTACATGTGTGTGATTTATTATTGCATGTCTAAGATTTTTGTTCTAAATTGTGAATTAATGTCTGCAGAGCAGTAGGGTAGGTTGTGTCTTATGATTTTGATTAAAACTTCATAAGCAGTTGCAAATCTACATCGTAATTTATACATGATATCAGAGCAAGATTCACATTAGAGCAGACATTTCGAAGTTGTTTCTCAGGAGGTTCAAATTTGGAGTTCAGTGCAGCAGGATCTCTTTAGAGCTAAGAAGATGGCCTTCAATGGACTAAGGCTAGAGTATGTCTTAGAAGGCACCTCTAATTTTGTTGCATGGAAGGATCACATGGAGGCGATATTGGATGACAATGGATTGCTAGAATACATCAAGACAAAGGTTGCAAAACCACTTGAATATGTTGCCCAGAGCCTTGCTCAGTGGAAGAAAGATGTAGCCAAGGTGAGGAGAATAATCTTGGAGGGAGTATGGGATCACATTGTCTCAAATCTCCATGGAAAAGAAACTCTGTTCGCAATGTGGAAAGCACTGATAGAATTGTTCGAGAACAATAGTGACCATAGGAAGCTGGCGCTCAAGGATAAACTTTAAAGTATCAAGATGTAGAAGAATGCCACTATTCCACAGTGTTTGAGCAAGTTCATAATGTTGTGATGAACTTGGTAGGGTCAATGCTAATGTTCCTGAAAAAGACTTGGTAAGCCTAGCCCTTTTGGGGCCTTCCCAAGAGCTGGCATAACTATCAAGATTCGGTGAATGAGAGGGAGAAGCTACTGAATTGGGAGTGCTTATGGCCCGATTTGGTATAGGAGGAAATAAGGCGGAATACCAGAGATGGGACTTCATCCAAGGGAAAGGATGAAGAAAAATTTGCATTGGCTCGAAAGGAAAAGAAGGGAAAAGGGAAGAAATCTCAATCCAAACCAAAATTCAGTCAAGGGGTCAAGAAGAGAGATTTATCCAAAATTAAATGCTTCCATTGTCATGAATTCAGGCACCATGCCGTGAAGTGTCCACACAAAAAGGAAAGCAAGAAGACCTCAGGATGAGGGGTAGGTGAAGCCTTGGGTTCACAGTTTGAGCTTGACTTTACCCTCACTGCATGCATGGCCAACATAGTGATGGGGAGCGTGTGGTACTTGGACTCAGGCGCATCGTTCCACGATAGGGTGTAGAGATTTTTTCAGTGACCTGGAGAAAAAAAACTTGCAGATGCACATCGAGATGGGGGACGATGGAAGGTATACTGCGACTGGGAGTGGTACAGTCACCTTTTAGAGGGAGTTGGGCTCCCCCCCAGGCTCAAGGATGTCATGTTGGTTTCGGGCCTAAAGAAAAATCTCATCTTTGTTGCAGTTTTGGAAGTCCGTGGTTATGATGTGATCTTCATCAAAGGAAAGGCATTTCTGAGACACACAACCATGGGACAGGTGAAGCAGATCGAGGTTCGTGGGAAGAACCTATATAAGCTAGATGTGGAAGACTGTGCTGCATTAAGCACAAAGGCAAAGAAGATGCAGAGTCGCGATCTCGGTGAACTTTGGCACATAAGACTTGGCCATTTGCATCATGGCCCCCTGGAGATCATGCAATAGATAACCACAGGCCTCCCCAAAGGAGTACTTGAGCAACAAGATGTATGCAAAGGATGTACTTTGGGGAAGTGCACAAAATCCACATTCCATGATTAGGACAACAAAGCACATGTAGTCCTAGAAAGGATCCACTCTGATGTCTTTGGACTTTTCTCGACAATATCCACTGCCAGACACAAATATTTTGTCATTTTTATTGATGACTTCTCATGGAAGTGCTGGATCTTCTTCATGCGGAAGAAATATGAGACATACTTGAAGTTTGTAGAATTCAAGGCACTGGTTGAGAAAGACACTGAAAAGAAGGAGAAGGCTCTCAAGAGCGATAATGGAGGAGAGTATGTGTGGAATGAATTTAAAAATTTCTGTGCAAAAGAAGACATTCGACGAGAGTTGATAGCACCCCACAACCCACAACAAAATGGGGTGGCTGAGAGAGAACCGTAGCATTGTGGGAGCAACGATTGCGATGTTGCATGACCAAGGCCTACCTCTGCATTTGTGGGCTGAGGTGTGCAACACAATAGTCTATTTGCAGAACTAGAGTCCTTATCGGATTCTTGGCATGATTATACCAGAGGAGGCTTTCTCAGGGAGAAAGCCAAATGTCTCGCACTTCAGGATTTTTGGAGCCTCTGTTTACTGCCATGTCTCCAAAGAATCAAGGAATAAGCTAGAGTCGACAACAAAATTGGGGGTATTTGTGGGTTACACAGAAACTCCACACTGTTGGAAAATCAAAGTAATTATATTAGGGTTTGATTCTCTTTTCTTAATAATTACTTGTGAGTGTTGACTTCTTTTACTTCTTTATTATCTTATCTTTCATCCATCAATTACCATATTATGTGTGTATGAAGATCACAAAACAAGAGACATAAGATATAGGCACTCTGCCTGGGCAAAACCCCCCTTAGGGGCAAAACCCAGTCAAGATAATTCTTCCTTTCATTAGTATTCTTTGAGACTCTTTACCCTAGACCAAGACCAAACTTTCCCTCCACACCATGTCAGCCTCCGAGATCTTCGACCTCGTCCAGCAACTTTGACTAGTCAGCAACTTTCGACAACAACAAAATCTTAGGAGACTTCGATCTCCCAATCCAGACCGTGAAACAGAGAGAGAGAGAGGCACCAAAAGTTCGATTTTCTTCCTCTCTATAGACTTCCTCAAACTCACACTTCTTTCAACCTCCTGGAAATAGACTTCGCACTTCTCCAACTCTTCTTGAGATATTGAACTTGCTTGAGAGTTGATACTCCAAATGACTTCGACCTCATTGTATATATAGGCTTCTTGTGGGTCGAATTAGGGTTCTTAAGCCGACTTGATCTTTCTTAGGCCAACTTGATGTGGAGGGTACATAATTCATATTTGACTTGATACAAAACCATTTTACATGGTTCAAAAGCCCAAGAAGGGTCTCTTTGAATGTACAATGACTCTATAAACTCAATATTAATCCTAGGAGTCCACAATGAGGACTTTAACTAATATAATGATGACGCAAGCATGAAACCCATGCTTTAATAAGTCATTGTTACAATAATAAAAGTTCTTTTCTTTATTCTTTTGACAAGTACATTACATAATGACTCAAGTACATTAATGAAGACCGAACATAGTTACATTTTCTAACACTCCCTCTTAACTAGGGAGGTATTCGTAATGTACAAATACAATGGAAGATCTCAAACTATATGAACCATGAAGAACCTCTAGGCACCGCAATGCCATAGACTAGATCCCTGACCACGACAATCTATCCAATCAGTTACTCAACAGTTTAGGCACCGCAATCTAACCAAGTGGGAATAAGGTGGACACGATATTTTAGCCCCTCTAGGTACCATCAAGCTTACTTGCTAACCACCAACCCAAACATACAGGTGTGTATCAAAACATAGCTCAATAATCAACACCACCTTTTCAACTTTGGGACTCGGACATCAACACAAAGTGTAGGCCAGATGTCTCCCTAGGCGATGCTTCACTTGCAAAGCCTCAACAAATCTCTTCCACTTTCTTATCATCAATACAATCAACAATATCTACCAAACCAAGCAGGTTCCTTAGATATTCAAACTTCTTATTAGGAAGAGCCTTTGTCAGAATGTCTGCTGCCTGTTCATCTGTCGAGACATACTCCAACTTAACGATCCCATCCTGCACCAAGTTCCTAATAAAGTGGAACTTATTATTGATGTGTTTTGTCCTCGAATGAAACATGAGATCTCCAGACCTCTTAATACAACTTTGATTGTCACAATTAATCACAGTAGGACCCAGAGACTTCTCGAACAAATCTGTCGGAAGCTTCCTCAATGTAACGGGATCTTGCTTCCTACTCATCCATGAGATCATAAGAGCTCCAAGACTAAAACATCGTCCAGTAGCGCTCCTTCCATTCGTCTCACAACCACCCCAATCAGAGTCTGTGAAGCTAATTAGCTTGAATTCCTTACTATCATACTTTAGGTAGTGGTGTATAGTGCCATGAAGATACCTCAATATATGTTTTGCAACCATCTAGTGATCATGACATGTCTCCAACTAAAATTGACTAAGAATGTTCACTGCAAAACATATATCTGGCCTAGTATTTACTAGATACATCAGGGAACCTACCAACTGTCTATATGAAGTAGGATCCATGAGACTAGAGTCAGAGCTCCTCAGCTTCTTGAGATTGGTGATCATAGGAGTAGTCATCGACTTGGAATCCATCATACCAAATTTTTGTAATAACTTGATGATGTACTTTCCTTGCACCAAATATATCTCCCCAAGTCTCTTGCATACTTCTAGATCTAGGTAATAGTGCTTTAGTCCTAGATCCTTCATTTCAAATTCAGTTGCCAACATCTTCTTGCATTCTTGAATTCTTCACTCTACACGTGATGAATAGATCATCCACATATAGTAGAATAATGACTGGCTCATTATTCATGACCTTGATGTAGAGATTCGGATCAACAAAACTCTTCACGAACCCAATTCTAAGTAGGTATGCATCCACCCTTGCATACCATGCCCTAGATGCTTGCTTCAAGTCATATAGGGCCTTCTTAAGTCTGCAAACATGAGAGTCCCTGCTATTTACTTCAAAGTCCACAGATTGTTCAATGTACACTTCCTCGTCAATGTTCCCATTCAGAAATGCGGTCTTAACATCCATTTGATGGCTATTCTACCCCATTGATGTAGCCATTGAAACCAACGATCTAATGGTAGTGTACCTTGTTGTAGGTGAAAAGGTTTCTTCACAGTCAATGCTTTCCTAATGTAGGTGGTTCGACTTCAATTGACTTTGTCATATATGCAGCGTAACCAGAATATCTCTTTGGTTTCTTACTTTCCCTGAAGGAACTTTTCGCAGTTTCATGTCCTTCAAGATCTTCTAATGTAGCTTTCAACCAATTTGGCCTCTTCCTTGTGGTTGGAACAACCACCAATTGAATAGGCTCACTTGATCCTTCTTCTTCGATATTTGTAGTAGAGTTTCCATGATGAACTTCTTCTTCAAATATGGGAACTTCTTCGTCATCAGAATCAATGGGAATATCCTTTGATTTCTTGTAAGCTTGATTTTCATCGAATATGACATCCCTGCTTACTTCAATGTGTAATCCTTCCTTTATGTAGATTTTATATGCTTTTCAGGAAAGACTATAACAAATGAATATTCCCTTGATACTTGTCGAGTCCAACTTCTTTTGTTTGTCTTTCAAAACATGGATATATGTTGGACTTCCAAAGATTTAGAGGTGATCCACACTCGGCTTCTTCCCCATGAATACTTCTTTGGGTGTAGTATTATCAAGACGCTTATGAGGACTTCTATTTTGAATGTATATGACAGTCATCGCTGCTTCTCCCCATAAGAACTTTGGTAGATCTTGATCAAGGAGCATTTTTCAAATGCTTTCTTCAATTGACCTATTCTTCCTTTCGACCAATCCATTTTGTCCGGGATAGTAGGGAACAATAAGCACCCTCTTAATACCTGCTTCCTTATGATATGCAATCAACTCTTTAGAAGTGTATTCCCCACCATTGTTAGACCTCAGAGTTTTTATCTTTCTTTTGGTTAGGGTTTCCACTTCAGCCCTAAACTTCTTGAACTTATCAAATACTCTTTAGTTTTGAGTAGTTAGAGCCATGTTTTCCTAGAATGGTCATCAATGAATGTCACATAGTAAAGATGACCTCCAAGTGATTTGTCAGACATGGACCCACACACATTGGAATGAATGAGGTCTAATATCTCTTTAGACCTTGTTTCACTATTATGAAATGGCTTTCTAGTATGTTTGCTCAAAGAGCATCCCTTGCACACTCCTTCATGATCTAACTTCATATTAGGAATACCATGAATTGGTTGACTAAGAGTAGGGATGACGTTGTAATGTAGATGACCATACCTCCTATGCCATAGCTTAATGGGACTTATTTCCATATGAACCAAGGCTTGAGGAGGTGGTGTAATGACCCGATAAAGACTTCCTTCACGAACTCCAATAACCCTAGCTTTATTAATGCTAGAGTCTTTTCCCCAAACCAATACTTTTCCATCAACAAAAGAAACTCTTCCCCTTTATCGTCTAAACAAGTAATAGAAAGCAAATTCTTTTTCAAACCTGGAACATAGAGAATGTTGTTGAGATGCAACTTCGATCCATTATCCAGCTTCAACGATGTTGATTCAGGCCTCTAACAACGTAGCTTTTGTTGTCACCTAATTCCATTGCATGAGAGGATGGCTCCTTTGATAGCGTATGAAGTTGCTTACTTTCACCTGTCATGTGTCTCGATGCTCCACTATCAATGATCCATGCATTGTCATCAGTAAGAAAACTTGTAAGCGTAGCCAAGAATCCTTGACTCTTGACCTTTTTGAACAAGTAGTAGATGGCCTTCTTGATCTAGCGTCTAGCAGCGTTACAACCCATTCTTATGTAGTTCACCATAGAGGGAGAATCCATGCCAACAAAGTGATCTTCGACTCTTCTTGACATTAACTCTGATTCCATGTTAAAAAATCAAAGTAATTATATTAGGGTTTGATTCTCCTTTCTTGATAATTACTTGTGAGTGTGTTAGATTCTTTTACTTTTTTATTATCTTATCTTTCATCAAGCAATTACCATATTATGTGTGTACGAAGATCACAAAACAAGAGACACAATATATAGGCACCATGCCAGGGCAAAAGTCCCCTCGAGGGGAAAACATAATCAAGATAATTCTTCCTTTTAATAGTATTCTTTGAGACTCTTCACCCTAGACCAAGACTAGACTTTCCCTCCACACCAAGTTAGCCTCCCAACAACTTCGACGAGGCAACAACTTCCAATAATAGGGAAATCTTAGGAGACTTTGATCTCCCAGTCCAGACCATGAAACAGAGAGAGAGAGAGAGGCACCAAAAGTTCAATTTTCTTCCTCTCTAAAGACTTCACCAAACTATCACTTCTTTTGACTTGGCAACAACAAACTTCACAATTCTCCAACTCTTTTTGAGATATTGAACTTGCTTGAGAGTCGATACTCCAAATGACTTCGACCTCCTTGTATATATAGGTTTCTTGTGGGTCGAATTAGGGTCCTTAGGGCGACTTGATCAATCTTAGGCCGACTTGATGTGGAGGGTATATAATTCATATTTGACTTGATACAAAACCTTTTTACATGATTCAAAAGCCCAAGAAGGGTCTCTTGAATGTACAATGACTCTATAAACTCAATATTAATCCTAGGAGCCCACAATGGGGACTTTGACTAATATAATGATGACCCAAGCATGAAACCCATGCTTTAATAAGTCATTGTTACAAGAATAAAAATTCTTTTCTTTATTCTTTTGACAAGTAAATTACATAACGACTCAAGTACATTAATGAAGATTGAACATAGTTACATTTTCTAACACACACAACTACCGTATGTACTTGCCATCCCTTAGGGTGACAGTTGTGCAAAGGGATGTAAAATTTGATGAGGAGAAAGCAATGAGGTGCTTTCTTGAGAGGGAGCTTCAGATCCCACTAGAAGAGTAGCTTTTAGCTCCAAAGGAGGAACCTCAAGAAGTTGTGGAGCAGCCACAAATTGAAGAGCAGAGAGTGGAGACATCCACTCAAGCAGAACCATCCAAAGAAGGCAGAAAAAGAACCAGGGAAGCTAAAAGACTTGTGTAGGATGCGAGGGAGAATGTGGATGCTCCTTCAAATCAGTGAGACAGAGAAGGTCACCTGATCGGTACATCAGCAACATGGCTCTAATGACTGAGTTTGTAGATACTGAGCCATCCTCTTTCAAGGAAGCAGTAGAGCACCTGTATGGGTTGATGCAATGGTGGAGGAATAGGAATCCATTGTAACGAATAGTGTTTGGGAAGTGGTCCCAAGACCAATAGATAAATCAGTTGTGGGTTCGAGATGGATCTTCAAGGTAAAACATGTAGCAAGAAAAAGCATAGAAAAGTATAAGGCCATATTTGTGGCCAAGGGGTACTCTCAAGTTGAATGGATTGACTATGAGGAGACCTTTGCTCTTGTAGCAAGGTACTCATCCATTAGATCAATTCTTGCTTTGGCTGCGCAGATGGGGTGGAAGATCCACCAGATGGATGTAAAAATAACATTTCTCAATGGAGTTATTGAGGAGGAGTTGTACATCGAGCAACTAGAAGGCTTTGAGACATTTGATCGAGAGTCTCATGTGTGTAGAGTCAAGCGAGCGTTGTACGGTCTCAAACAAGCACCTCGTGCTTGGTACACTAGGATCAATAGCTATCTCACCGGTTGCTAACCTCTATCATATCTTGGTAGAAGGTAAATTGCTCATTATTGTCTTATACGCTGACGATTTAATTTTAACTGGTGATGAGCAACTGATCAAATCTTGCAAGGAGGACCTTGCAAGGGAGTTTGAAATGAAGGACATGGGTCTCATGCACTACTTCCTCGGTTTGGAAGTATGGCAAGGTGACGAGAAACTGTTTGTCTCTCAAGGCAAGTATGCAAATGAGATAATATAGAGGTTCCGCATGGAGAGTTGCAAACCCATGGAGACACATCTATTGACCAACCGGAGGAAGGAGGATGCCACTTCAGGTGAAGAAGTGGATGCTACCATTTATCGATAGCTAGTGGTTTCATTGATATATCTTATGAACACACGACCAGATATGTGCTATGCAGTCAATCAACTGAGCAAGTTATGGTTAGGCCAACCAAATTATTTTGGAAGACAACTAAGCATGCTGTACGGTAACTCAAAGGCACTACCCAGTTTGGACTATGGTATAGATGGACAGAGGGATTGAAGCTGTGTGGCTTCATAGATGTAGATTGGGTGGGGAGTCCATCAAACCGAAAGAGTACATCAAGTGGAATTTTCAATGTTGGGTCCGCAACAGTTTCTTGGTACAACAGGAAGCAAAAATCTGTGATGCTCAGCTCAGCAGAAGTAGAATACATCGCTGCAAGTCAAGCAACATGTGAGGCGATCTGGATGAGAAAGATACTTGTTGGATTATTTGGTTAGATGATGGATCCAACTATGATAATCAGAGTTGCATCAAGCTCTATGAGAATCCTCTTTTTGATGATCGATCCAAGCATATAGAAATTTAGTATCATCGTTTAAGGGATTGTGTGTAGAGCCAGATAATGTTGTTGCAATACATTCTTACAGAGGAACAAGATGCTAACATTTTGACAAAGGCCTTGTCAAAAGGGAAGTTCAAGTTCCATAGGTGTAGGATAGGGGTGGGTGATAATCCCTTTCTTGCTGAGAGGGAGTGTTGAGAAATGCAGCAAGAAATTCTCAATTTGGTTTTGCCTAGATTAAATTGAGAAAATTCGAATTTCCACACCAACACACAAATTGGATGTAGTTAACTTGTGTGACATGGCTTGTGTCACCTAGTTTACTCAGTGAATTCAAGTTGGAGGAGTTAGAGTTTAGTTAAGCATGTTTGATTGTTAATTTGTAGCAATCAAGGTTAGTTATCTCAAGTTGTTTTTAGTTAAACTCGATCCATATGTTGTTGGAACTAGTGGAAGGTTAGTTGTGCAGTGGGACTTCAGTCAAACTCAGTGATCATCTAGTTAATTGATCAATCAACCCAAAATAGCTAGTGCATGCATAGAATTTGAGTTACCCAGTTGAGGTGGAGATTCCAAGGTAGTGTAACATCAGTTGTAGACTATTCCGGAGTGTGCAGGTGTTGCATGCAACCTAATGATCAACTTGAGCAATTGCGCAATCCATTTTGGAGAAATTCCTAAATAATAGGGGCCTAATTTCTCAAGGAATTACGTAAGGAAATAGGGGCTCAAGAAAAGGTAGAAATTGACCAAGTCTAGGTCAGAGCTTCTCAGTGAGCAGAGAGATAGGTTATGCACTTGTAGGTTGTGCTCAGTTGAGCAAAGCAATTGCAGTACATCTCTATTTATCAGATTAATGCAAGCAGACGTTGGGGTTTTTAGCAGTTTTCTTTCCCTATGAAAAATACTTGTTGCATGTGTGTGATTTCTTATTGCATGTCTAAAATTTTTGTTCTAAATTGTGAATTAATGGCCATAGAGCAGTAGAGTAGGTTTGTGTCTTATGATTTTGATTAAATCTTCATAAGCAGTTGCAAATCTACATCGTAATTTCTACAACGATAGAGTCGCTGCTGCTTCTATCAGTAGCCACCGCCACACAGTGCCATCGCCAACACGTCACCAATTTGTTTGAAATACATGATGCCACCATGCCACCTCCCCCTCCCTCGCGCGTCCACCAAACCATGTTCCGCTCATGTTCCCTGCTGACCACATTTCTTGTGTTGTTACCGCCATTAAAATCACATCCACCAGTTTCACATCCATTGTATAACCCAATGCATACATACACCATACAACTGTGTTCATAGTACGTACACCCAGTGGCAACTACACAGATAGAGGTGTACGCGGTGGCACACCATCCTACAACAAATTCGTAGCACACAACGTCAGCAATTCATATTTTCGTATAACAATTGGTGTTGGTGTTGTGTAAGGAAAATTGTAGTCGGATTATTTAAATTCCATACCTTTACAATTCAAAAAATTGAATCACTGTGACATACCAATCTGTATGTCACATCCCTTCAAGGGACAAAAAGGACGACTAGTTATTAAAGGAAGAGTTTTATAAATATGAAAGATTATAGGCAAAGGATTTTTATAATGAGAAAATCTTATTTAATTGCATCTATCTTTATACAAAGTGGGAAAAAAAT
>Ga0139314_100381_pt1 | contig 11582 bp, 9 predicted proteins | sample In2P11_FD_99376 | JGI IMG/M metagenome (GOLD analysis project Ga0139314, IMG submission 99376)
GAGAGGAGAACCCACAAGAATTCTTCTTCTTGTAGAATCTTCAATTGAGGAATTCCAATACTTATGACCCTTGACCTGGACCTTCCAAGACCAAGTCAAACCTCTCTTGCTTCTCTGCCACTTCTACAATTTCGATGCCCAGTAGATTCTTCTGTCCAGCAAATTCTTTTGCAACTTCGCCCTGCCCAGCAAATTCTTCTGCAACTTTGCCCTGCCCAGCAAGTTCTTTTACAACTTCGACTTACCCAGCAAATTCTTCTGCAACTTTGACTTGCCCAGCAAATTCTTTTGGAACTTCGACCCAGCAATTTTCCAGCACTTTGACTTACCCAACAACTCTTTAGCACTTCAACTTGTGAAACAAATGTAGAAACTGTAACACTAGGGAGAGATAAAGAGACCCAAAAACTTCGATCTAGCTCTTCTTCTTCCTTTTTGTCCTTTTCTAACTTATGTCTTTTGAAGATCGAACTTGTGTGAGTGACCAAATGAGGTCGACTTCCTTCTTATTTATGGGCTTGTGAGGGGTACGAATTGCTATCTTCAAGCATGCTTGATCTTTGCACCATGACGAGGTCTTAGAGGGTCTTTTGACTCTATTTTGACTCAAACAAATTTTCTTTACAATATGTAACATGCCCAAATGGGTCTTTAATACATGACAATGAGTCAATTGAATTTATGACGAAACTAGAAGCACTCAATGGGTGCTTGACCTAAAAATAAATTTCCCTTGAGCATGAAACCCATGCCTCAAGGGTAACAATAATAAATTTATTTTTCTCTTTTCATTGAATATATAAATTCGTAATTACATATGTCATTATGAAGACCGAACCTAGTTACATATTTCAACACTCCCTCTTAACTAGGGAGGTATTCATAATCCATACAAGTTACTTGGGCATTCTAAATCTGAAGAATTCTCATAAGAAGAGTCAGATTGGTAATTCATCTGTTTAGCATCATATCATCCAGCGTTGTCACATAGCAAGGCCTCGACTAATAGCTCTATCTCTCCACAAGATCAAAGCACAATGTTGGCGAGACAAATGATTTATAGACACCTTCATCATTGTCTCACAAGGAACATACCCCACCCAAGTGTTCATAGGGTCTGTCCTTCGAAGACTATTCTTATTTTGGATTCCCAGTCCTCAAAGAATATCAGTCCTCTATGACTACTCTAAACTTGGATGCCCTATCACATCCTCAAAGAGTATTGGATGCCAAATGCTTACCCAATCCTCCATTCATTCTTCCAAAGTGAAGACAAGAATGATGTACCCAATCTCTCCCTCTCAAATAGGGAGGATATACCCATTTTTATGAAGGAATGTACCCATTCCCATAAAAGGAATGTACCCAAGCTCGCTCTCAACCAGGGACTTGTCCAAGCTCCCTCTTAGCTAGGGACTTACTTCCAAGTTTCTTCTTAATCGAAAACTTGCTTCCAAGCTCCCTCTTTCCTAGGGAATTGTTTCTAGCAACAATTATCTCTTCCTAGGTGCAGATCATGGGACCTTCAACTCCTTGTATAGCTCCTCCATTCAATATCCTGAATTTCATCTTCATCTTTATGGAGCCTTCATCTTTTGGGACTTCTTCGTAGGGCATCAATGATCCATCACTTTTGTTCATGAGTCATGTCAGTTAGGTCATCTTTCTATTCATTGGAAAGTGATCTTCTGATCCACATCCGACTCTTCTTCATACAACTACCTCTTCTACGTCATGTTTCCTTTTGGATCTTCTATCCAATCACATATCCACAACTCCCTTTTGGTAGTCTTGTATTAGCCCATCCAGATATTGTTCAAAATAAAAAAATAACATCGCATCAGAAATTACCTTTTGTGATGGCCCTTCATCATGACATCTACTTGTTGCAACATCAACATCCTGCATATATATTGACACATCTTTAAGATATTCAATTGTCAAGGGTCTTCTTTCTTTCCAGACTTTGCCAAAGTCTTCATATCTTTCCCATGGAGATATCATGGCCAATTCTTCAAATCATTAGACGTTGACTGCCTTTTCTAGGTGACCATAGTTGCATCTTTCACGATCTCTTCTTTTCTTTATTCACACATTGCTTCCAAGGAACTTCCAATCATGGTTCCTTCATCTTTGTCAACCACATCATATTTCATATGAGGACATATTATGTTGATTTCATCTAGTTAATATGTGAACTATGCCTTTATGCATTTCTAGAAGAGAACCCTTTCCTTTGATCATACTCTGCAACTATATGACGACTTGACCTAATTCATTAAACAAATGCATACACACATATTTTCTTCTTTTGATCATCTAGACAAATATCAACAACTTCTTTCCCTTGATCAAAAGTACTTCAATCATCTTGACATGTTGCATTACTTTGTAATCATATCATCTTTCTTCCAAATGGTGAATCCCATCCAAGGTGGTATTCTTAGCGAGACACTTGTTTCTTCCAAGAGATGAACCTTCTAATGAAGATTCCAATGGAGGATCTTGATTATCCTTATCCTGCAAATGCTCATTTCCAATGATGTGTGATGAGCTCTACACTAGATGACTTCATAAGTACTACTTATGCTTCTAATGAGGTTACCAAGAGCTACTTTCTTCTAATAAGGGGTTGCCACAGTCTTCTATTTCAGCTATCTTCCAGCTTCTTTTGATGTCATAAGCTCTTGCTTCCATTGTATCCTATGATTCCATCTACTAAAAATGATGCATCCTATCATGCTTCTAATGCTTACTACCATTATATTTTACAAGAACTAAAAAACTTGGTGAAGAGGAATATCTCAATCATAGAAGAGATCTTTTACTTTCACCTCCTTCGATTTCTTCTTTTCAGCTTCTTCCACTTCTTCAGTGATATGGGCTTCCTCCCTTCCTCTTTTGTTGTTGTCCTTCTTGAGCTTGGGACAATCTCTCTTATAGTGCCCATATGCTTGATAATCGTAGCATTGAACCTTCGCCATATTCTTCTTCCTTTTCCGAGGACCAAATTTTCCAAACTTTCAATTTCTCCTTGCCATGGCAGCAAATGCTTGTGTTTGCTCATTTGATCCTACATCACTTTTTGCCTTTAGCCTGGTTTTTTCAATTTTGCATAGTGACCACAGTTCACTGAATGAGGTAGCCTCTTTCTTTCCATAAATTCTTGATGTAAAGTTGCCCCATTCCTCTGGTAGTGCATTGAGTACTATAGTTGTCATTTCCTTATCAAACATTATTTCTCCCAACTCTTGTAGTTGGTCTCTAATTTCTAACATCCTCATAAAGTATGAGGCTATTCCTCCTCCTTTTGATATCTTCATCTTGTAGAATTCTTGTCTTAACAAGATCACTTCTCTTGCAGTGCTTACACAAAATATTTCTACAAGTTTGTCATATATTTCTTTTGATGTTTCTAATTTGATACATAAGGTATGAGGGGATCTTTAATGGATTTTATGAGAATCCTCAAAGCCCTTACTTCCCTTTTCATGTACTTTGCAAGAGCTTGAGCTTCTTCCTCTAGATGTTTAGTGATTGAGCCCTTGACACGATTCACGGCTTCATTTCTTATGAGGATCAAATTTGTCCTCTTCTTCCATGCAAGAAAGTTTGATGCCCAAACAAACTTGTTGCTCTCCTTGCAAAAAGACATTTTGATAGATTCAGATGTGGACATAAAGACACTTACTTGTAAAGATACTCCTAGATGACAATATCTTCAACTCATTGCTTTCTTGATTGTGATGATGATATTGATAGTGGAAGATGGATGCTTCAAAGTCATTTTAGTGGAGGTAGGGTTTCTAAGATCTTCCCTTTCTTGAGCAAGCTTCCCAAGAATGCTTTTAAGTGTAGAATCTTTCTTTCAACAAATTAGGGTGTGTAGGTCTTCTTCTAGATACTCTCTTCAAGATGATGATTTAATCCTTGTCCTTGTGGTGCCTTTGAGATGAGGGGTCTCTTTTGATGGTGTTGATCCTCTTGATGATCTTCTAGTGCTCGGTACTTGGGTGTCCTCTGAGTTGCCCTTCCTTGATTTGTCGCCTTAGCTTTGATACCATGTTGAGAAATCTATAGGCAACAAGTGTAGGTGATTTCTCCTTTATTGATAATTGCTTGTGATGTATTTTTACTTTTCTTGATTTACTTATTTTTTCCTTTATTATAATTAGTGTTCTCTATTATCAAACAACTACCAAAACGTAAATTACAATGAGACAATAGGACACAAGATGTAGGCAATCAACTAGGGCCAAAACCTCTCCAACTCTGAGAGGAAAACCCACAAGAATTCTTCTTCTTATAGAATCTTCAATTAACGAATTCCAAGACCTATGACCCTTGACCTAGACCCTCCAAGACCAAGTCAAACCTTTCTTGCTTCCTTGCCACTTCTACAATTTCAATCCCCAGTAGATTCTTCAGCCCAACAAAATCTTCTGCAACTTCGACTTGCCCAACAAATTCTTCTGCAACTTCGACCTGCCCAACAAATTATTCTACAACGTTGACCTGCCCAGCAAATTCTTCTGAAACATCAACTTGCCCAGTAAATTCTTTTGGAACATCAACCCAACAGTTTTTTAGTGCTTCAACTTGCCCAACAACTCTTCAGCACTTCGACTTGCCCAGCAAATGTAGAAACCCTAACATGAGAGAGAGAAAGACACCCAAAAACTTCCATCTAGCTCTTCTTCCTTGTCATCCTTTTCCAGCTTCTATCTTTTGGAGATCGAACTTGTGTGAGTGAGTGACCAATTGAGGTTGAGTTCCTTCTTATTTATAGGCGTGTGAGTGGTACAAATTGCTATCTTTAAGTGGACTTGACCCTTCATGTAGGCCGACTTGATCTTTGCACCATGACGAGGTCTTGGAGGGTCTTTTGACTCTATTTTGACTCAATTAATTTTTTTTACAATATGTAACATGCCCATTATATATATTGATCCCATGGTCAGTTGGGCACTATCATTGATTCCATTGGGTTTTGGCTTATGGGATGTGCTTGATGCTATGTATCTTTCCTTATGATGAGACTTGTCCATTTGATCTCTCCCTTGGGTTGTTACTAAGAGACAAATAGATTGGTCGGGGAGATTGATCTTGAGAGAGATAGAGAGAGAATGAAAAATACCTCCATAGCTAAGAGGGAGTGTTGAAAATTGGTAACTTCAGTTGATATATTCATTCGCAAAGCAAAGGAGAAATTATATATTTTTCATGTTGACAAAGTCGGCCTCACTTGGTCAAGTCAACCCCACTCATTGGATGGGTTTGACCCTATGGTCAAAACCCTCCTCCTAACTCACGTATAAATAGAAGTTTGTTGACATCATTTGGGACACATATCAACTCATCAATTCAATCTGAAATTGAAGAAGAACAATCCACACATGCGAAGGAGAAGAAGAAACAAAACTGTATTGACAAACTCTCTTGTTTTTTTCCTTTGACCAGCGTTGACTTGAGTATTCTTGCTTTTGTTTGACTGAGACTTTGACTGGTTTTGGAGGCCAAAATATTCAGTGGTTCATTTACTTTGTTTGACCGAAATTTTGCTCTTGTTTTGGCTCATTGACCGAGGTTTGATTGCAGGTCAACATCTACACTTACTGAAATTTGACTTTGGTTCATTGACCATTCTTTCTCGCCTTTCACTGGTTTGACTTCGGAAATATTGAGGTTAGAGATTGGAATCTTGCTTGGAATATTTTGATGTACATTTTGATGAATTGAACTCTCTCTCATAAGGAAAGATTGTTGAGTTTTCCCCTTGTCGGTTTTGTGCTAGTTGTTGACCTAAATTTTGGTGTCTCTTGTCTTGCTGTTTACTGTGATCTCTATTGCTCTAATGAAGAAGTTATTGGTTGAAATTTTTCATGTATAACTACTTAATGATTGAATGCTCTAAAGAAGTTTAATTGTATCATTGGAAGTAGTTATCAGTTTGAAAAATTGTACTAGTCTTGATTGCACTAGAAAATCAACAATGACAACCCCGCTTCTTTAGTTGAATGGGAGCCTTCCAAGGACAAACACTGTGTGACCCAAGTTATACCTCCTTCGCTATATGATTTATGTTTAAGCCTGTTGAGCAAACATGTTGAGACACTGGAAGGAATTCCTGATTCAGCCAAGAAAGAAATATATAGTGCTTTCTGTTGAGAAATCAATGCAAGTAGATTAGAGTTTGATTCATCTTTCTTGATAATTACTTGTGAGTCACGTTGGCTTCTTTTACTTCTTTATTATCTTATCTTTCATCAAGAAATTACCAAATTATGTGCGTATGAAGGTCACAAAAACACAAGACACAAGATGTAGGCATTATGCCAAAGGCAAAACCCCTCTCTAGGGCAAAACACAGTAAAAAAATCTCTTCCTTCAATAGTTTTCTTTCAAACTCTTCAACATAGATCAAACATTCCCTCCACACCAACTCAGCCCTTCCAGATCTTCTACCCTCTCGTAGCAGCAACTTCGACTATGCAGCGACTGGTAGCAACAACAAAAACACTTCAATCTCCCAAACTAGGGCACAAAAGAGAGAGAGAACCACCAAAACTTCGATTTTCTTTTTCTCAATGACTTTGACCCAACTCGCATGTCTTTTGACTTCCTTGACCCACTTCGCACTTTTTCCAGCTTCACTACAGATATCGAACTTGCTTGAGATGAGATGCTCCAAATGATTGTATTTGTAGGCTCCAGATGAGGTCGAATTGGTGTCTCTTAGGCCAACTTGATCTCCTTTAGGCAAGCTTGGCGTGGAGGTTACATAAATCATATTTGACCTAATAATAATTCTTTTTACATCGTTCGAAAGCCCAAGAAGGGTCTCATAAAATATACAATGACTCTATTGACTCAATATTAATCCTAGGAGTCCACAATGGGGACTTTGACTAATATAATGATGACCCAAGCATGAAACCCATCCTTTAATAAGTCATTGTAACAATAATAAAAATTCTTTTGATAAATACATTTTATGAAGACCAAACCTAGTTACATTTTTCAACACTCCCTCTTAACTATGGAGGTATTCATATGTAAGATATCAAACTATATGAACTATGAAGAGTTTAGGCACCACAATGCCATAGACTAGATTCTTGACCAGGGAACTCTATCCAAGGTCTCTCAACAGTTTAGGCACCGCAATGCCATGGACTAGATTCCTGACCAAGGCAATCTATCCAAGTGGGACTAAGATGGACTAAAGCATCCAGCCTCTCTAGGTACCATCAGGCTTACTTGCTAACCATCAACCCAGGGATCTAGGTGTGTATTCAAGGTCAGGGCTCCAAGACCAATGCCACCCTCCCTACTTTGGGAACTAGGCATCAACTCATAGTGTCGGCCAGATGTCCTCCTAAGCAATATGTCTCACACACAAGGCCTCAACAAATCTCTTCCAAACTTTAATCATCATCAACTAAATCAGCAATATCAACTAAACCAAGCATGCTTCTAAGATACTCAAACTTCTTATTAGGAAGAGACTTTGTTAGTATATCAGCTACCTGATCATCTATCGGGACATATTATAGCTTCACGATCCCATTCTGCACCAAGTTCCTAATATAGTGGAACTTATTGTTGATATGCTTTGTCCTAGCATGAAACACGAGATCTCCAGACATCTTGATACAATTTTGATTATCACAATTAATCACAGTAGGATCTAGAGGCTTCTCGAACAAATTTGTTAGAAGCTTCCTCAACCATACAACCTCCTTTCCTACTTCACATGCAACCACGTACTCTGCTTCAGCACTACCCAAAGCAACAGGATCTTTCTTTCTACTCATCCATGAGATCATTGCAGATCCCAAACTAAAGCATCCTCCGGTAGTGCTTCTCCTATCGGTCTCACTGCCACCCCAATCTGAATCTGTGAAGCCAATCAATTTGACTTCCTTGCTATTGTACTTTAGGCAATGATGTATCGTACCACGAAGATATCTCAATATATGCTTGGCATCTATCCAGTGATCATGACGAGGCTCCAACTGAAACTAACTGAGGATGTTCACAGCAAAACATATATCCAGCCTAGTATTTATCAAATACATCAGAGAACCTACCAACTAACTATAGGAGGTAGGATCCACGAGACTTGAGTTGGAGCTCCTCAACTTCTTGAGATTGGTGATCATAGAAGTAGTCATGGGCTTGGAATCCATAATCCCAAATTTATGCAACAACTTGATGATGTACTTTCCTTGCCCCAAATATATCTCCCCGGGATTTTGCCATACTTACAGACCTAGGTAATAGTGCATCAATCCTAGATCCTTCATCTCAAATTCGGTTGCCAGCATCTTCTTACATTCTTGTATTCTTCTCTCCACACCTGTGATGAATAGATCATCCACATATAATAGAACAATGACTGGCTCATTATTCACAACAATGATGTAGAGATTAGGATCAGCAGAACTCTTTACGAACCCAATTCTTAGAAGGTATGCATCCATTCTTGCACACCATGCCCTAGGAGCTTGCTTCAAACCATACAGAACCTTCTTGAGTTGACAGACATGAGTGTCCTTGCTATTTTCTTCAAAGCCTTCGGGTTGTTGAATGTATACTTCCTCATCAATGGTCCCATTCAGAAATGTTGTCTTCACATCCATTTGATGGATGTTCCATCCCATTGTAGCAGCCAATGAAACCAAAGATCTAATGGAAGTATACCTTGCAATGGGTGAAAAGGTTTCTTCATAATCTATGCCTTCCTTTTGAGAGAAACCCCTTGCAACAAATTTGGCCTTGTATTTGTATATGCTTCCATTAACAATGTGTTTGATCTTGTAGATCCATTTCGAGGAGACAACCGATTTGTCACTAAGTCTAGGAACAATTTCCTAAACCCCATTCTTCAAGATGGATTGATATTCCTCCTACATAGCTTTCTTCCATACTTCTTGATGAGCAGCGCCTTCAAATGTAGATGATTCTGCTTCAATTAGTCTTGTCATATATGCAGCATATCCAAAATATCTTTTCAGCCTTTTGTTTTCCCTCAAGGTTCCTTTCTCAACTCCATACCTTTTTGCATCTTCAAGAGTGGCTTTTAACCAATTTGGCCTTTTCCTTGTGCTCAGTATGACCACAACTTGAATAGGCTCACTTGGTTCTTCTTCTTCCTCTTGAATTGTAGAAGGGTTGTCTGGTTGTAGTTCTTCTTCTTCAAATATGGTAGATCTTCGTCATCAAAACCAATGGGAATATCCTTCGACCTTTTCTAGGCTTGATTCTCAACAAATATAACGTCCCTGCTTACTTCAATGTGTCTCCCTTCCTTGATGTAGATTCTATATGCCTTTGAGGATAGAGTATAGCCAACGAAGATCCCTTTAATGCTTGTAGAATCCAACTTCTTTCGCTTGGTCCTTTGGAACATGGATATATGCAGGACTCCCAAAAATTCGGAGATGGCCCACACTTGGCTTCTTTCCTGTGAATGCTTCCTCGGGTGTCACATTATCGAGAATTCTGAGGACTTCTATTTTGAATATATACGACTGTCATTGTTGCTTCTCCCCATAGAAACTTTGGTAAATATTGATCAAGTAGCATTGTTCGTACACCTTCTTCAATTGTCCTGTTCTTTCTTTCAGCCACTCCATTTTGTTCAGGATAGTAGGGAACAATAAGCTCCCTCTTAATTCCTACTTCTTTACAATATGCAATTAATTCTTTAGAAGTGTATTCCTCACAATTGTCAGATCTCAAATTTGTTATCTTTCTTTTGGTAAGGGTTTCCATTTCGCATCTAAACTCCTTGAATTTATTAAATACTTCATCCTTTTTCTTGAGAAGATAGAGCCATGCATTCCTAGAGTGATCATCAATAAATGTCACATAGTAAAGATGACCTCCGAGTGATTTGTCAGGACATGGGCCCGCACACATCAGAGTGTATGAGGTCTAATATTTCTATAGACCTTGTTTCACTATTTGAAAATGGTCTTCTTGTATGTTTTCCCAAAGAGCATCCCTTGCAAACTCCTTCATGATCTTCTTTGATATCGGGGATGCCATGAACTAGATGTTTAAGAGTAGAAATGACTCTGTAGTGAAGATGACCATATCTTTTATGCCATCGCCCAATAGGAGATATTTCCATATGAAGTAGGTGTTGAAGAAAGTATAACTAGGTTCGGTCTTCATAAATGTAATTTTGATCTTTGTACTTGTAAAATAAAAGAAATATTATTTTTGTAAATTATAGAAATGAGTTTCTTGCCCAATGCATAGGTCTAGCACATGTCAAAGTGTTATAGGGTAGTCAAAGAGTCAAAAGAAATATTGAAGACCATTAAGAGCATGTTACACCATGTATATTTATGTATTAGAGTCCAAGAAATACCTCCAAGCAAAGTCACAAGCCTCCTCCATATGTCGGCATCATAAAAGAAAGCAATCCGAATTATAGGGATCAAGTCGGCCTAATAGGAGGGGCAGACTCGTATATAAAGGGTCATACGACATCACATAATAACCATCAGCTCATCTCTGAAATCAACAAAGAAGCAAGATGAGTAAAGTGTATAAGAAGGACAAAGAAAGGTGTCTCTAGTGCAACGAAGAAGGAAGGAAGAACGCTGAGTTTCATAGGGTTGTCTTAAGGCCTATTACAGTCACACGTGCTAAGGAAGGGAGGCTCTCTCTATTGTCATAACAACCCTCCTATTGCAGTCATACAAAGAGAATTGGTTGGGCTAGGAAAGAGTGCCTATTAGGCCTCTTACTCAAGCAAAGAAGGAGACTACTCTAGCGAAGGAAAGAGAAGGAGTCAAGCACCATTTCGTGAAGAAATCCTCTCACACATGCGAAGAATTAGGGCCACACTACTGCCACATCACATCTACAACTATATCAAAAGAAAGAGCTCGATTGGATAAAGTATCGGGTCCTCTTCCTAAGTGAGAATGTCTACAAAGGAACAAGGAGAAATATCTCTTCTAAGGCAAGCATAACTAGGGTTGTTAACAGTTGTCAGAAGAAGAACATAGTGAGAGGACAAAGTGCTGGAAGGAGGACCAAAGTGCCGGAAGGAGGACAAAGTGCTGCAAAAGGAAGTGATCTCAGATCAAAGGAAAAAGGTTTGACTTGTGCTTGGAGGATCTTCTTGTCAAGGGTCTAAGGTTTGGCATTTGTCAGTGGAAGCTTCAATAAGAGAAATTTGAAGAAGAGTTTTCCTCCCTAGGAGAGAGAGGTTTTGCCCTGACTAAGAGCCAACATCTTGTGTTCTTGTCTCTTTTGTTTTTGGTAATTGTTTGATGAAGTTAGAGAACATACAATAATAATAACAAGAAGAAAATCTTGTTAACAAGAAAAGTAAAAGTACATCACAAATTGTTATCATTGCTAGAAGAATCTCATCATAACTCATATGCCCTAAATTCTTCAACATGGTATTGGAGCTAAGGTGACACATCAAGGAAGGGCATCTCAAGAACACATACAAGGTTGAAGCATTAGATCTACAAGCTAAGCATTTCAAATCCACCAAAGACAAGGAGGTCTACCATCTACCATTCTAGATCCATCAAGAAGGACTACAA
>Ga0139314_100382_pt1 | contig 11570 bp, 7 predicted proteins | sample In2P11_FD_99376 | JGI IMG/M metagenome (GOLD analysis project Ga0139314, IMG submission 99376)
CTTGGCACGCCAGTAGTTTGTCGCTGCAGCATCAAAGGGAGCTCATCAGTCCTCACATCTAGAATACCAAGGCTGAGGCCCTCGATCTGATCCTGCAATGCTGAAAGAGTCTTGGCCACATTAAGGTCACGAAGAATAGCCCTTCCAACAGCCTCTCCTGCTGGGGTGGCAGCTGGCACTCTCGGACGCACTATTGTCCGAACGGGACCAACATCTGCAAGGGCACATGATTTTTGATTAAATCTTGATAGAATAAAGCACAAGGACATTATAAAAGAGGGACAATAAACAGGAAATGGTCTAAGAATTTACCGATGGCACCCCACTGTTCGTCAGCCGGCAATACCAAATCTGGGTCACCCCGGAAGTCCATATCAGCATATGGATACTCAGAATAAAACATCTCCTGATGATCAAACCACCCGAAGAAGGTATCAGAAAAAGAAATTTGAGACTGACCAACATGTCTAGACATGTGGTCAACCCATCTCTGCATACGTGGTTCAGTCGGTGGAGGTAAACTGAGTGCAATGTATTGCGGCTGCATTAGTGGTATCTTTTCCAGGGCAAAATCGACCAAAATAGAACCATATCCAAAGTTCTTTAACCTCCCGCTTTTCACCTTGGTCAACTATTCTTTCATCACAGGAAGTACTGCATCGCACCAGATGAATACTTTCGGTTCAAGATATTCCAGGGTGTGCTGCATGTAAGATCAGTTAGCCACATGAAGGGATGCGCTACCAGCCATCCTACCAAAGGTGAACATAATTGTCCTCAAGGACCTGTCAGTGACATCTTGGATGATGATCTTGCCGTCTTTACTCGGCTAAGATCCCTCTCTGCAATATCAGCAAATGTAATCTCTCACGGATTCACCCCCACGGGCTGAACTTGATAAAGAGATGGGGGCACCCCGCCTCAACAAGCTGGTCAAAAAATAGATGTCCTCTATGGTTAGGGGGATGGATTTGCCCCTAATCTGGAACACCTGGCTGGTGGGATCCTAAGAATCAAGCAAATACTGCAGCAAGTTGATCTGTTGTCTCATACTAGAGATACGGAAGAACTTCAGTAAGCTGCAATTCCGCAGTGCATTCACAGTAACTGGATCATGTAAAGCAATCAGATCTTTTTCTTCATGCTCATGTTCTCGCCATGTAATGGTCATCTTGCTCCGATGAATCTCTGAAAACAAACAAGAGATGAGTTAGATTTCAATTTGGAGAGAAACAAGCAGGAATTTCCATGAAAAAACTGTGCAGGAAGGTTCTTCCCTGTGCTCAGCGCACTTAGAGTAGTGTTCTGGGTGCATTGAATGTCAGTTGGCTAGTGTACTGACTGACATCCAGCGCACCTTTCGATACAGGAAGGGTGCGCTGAAGCCAGAAGGCTTTTCTCAAACCCCAAGGGCTCAGAAAAGCAGGAAATCAAGCACAGAATGCAAAATGGAAAAGATGAAATGAAAGAGCTAGGGGTTAGCTCCTACCTGGTCCAAACGGCACCGAAAATCATCCACAGGATCTCTTGGAATCAGCGGATGAAAATCGAGAGGGAAAACACCTCCAAAGCTCCAACAGACCAAAGTTCAAATGAAATGGTAAAATGAGAGGTAAAGAACACTTTTAAATTGCTTTTACATATTTCAAGTAAAGTATTAGTGTCCTAATTCATTTTCATATATTTTTCATTCCTAACTAGTCTGATGAAGCGATTGAGCATGCAGTGCAATCCTTTGAGGGAACGAAGCTATTCATGGTAAAATCAAAAAACGACCGTTGTATCGAGCAATTTTAATGCAGACTTCATGCTCGTTAAAAAATAAATATAAGCAATGAGCACATGTTCCTCTAGAGTTTAAGCTCAATAAAAAATGAACCAATTTCCGGTAAATAACCATCGTGAATGTAAGATTTCAGCCTTCAAAGACTTTGGCATGTTTGCACCATCACCTCCACTTTTGCATTGGCCGATCATTCACCTCCATTTGATTGTTTACCCATTTTGAGGAACAACTGCGAAGAGTGATCATGTTAGCCATCCTTGTAACACTGCCGTGATTGGAAAATTCCAAGCCTTACCTGGAATCAGTTGCTACCCAATTTTATCACTCGTTCCTCAAAAGACGAGTCGTCTTTAAGCTCTTTTCAAAATCGTCTCGTAAAATATGAAAAGATTGCCGAGCTATTGGCCTCTCCAGTTCGTTAAAGCGACTGGAAGTGCTATCCCTCCTTTAGATTTTAATCTTTTTGGACTTGAGGGATCATTACACAGAAAGATCGAGCGCTTGTTTTGTTTGGCTCATTAAAAGAATAAAAAATCCATCCATTCTGTATTGTTTTATACTTTTTCGGACTTAAGGGATTAGGTGACGAAAAAGGAATGTTGGAGTTTTCTTTACGTCCTTTTTCAGACTCTCTAAAATTGAAAAGGACCAAGTTATCTTTGTTGTTAAATTCATTAAAAGAATAATAGCAACAAACTTGTTCGTGGCAGACAAGAACGAATTTCACTATCGCTAGGCTCGGTAAAACATAGAAATGGGTTTGCCCGAAGGGAAAATTATAGAACAAGCATATGTTATCCTCCTCAAGCTTGACAAAAATAAAGAGGTACCAGTCAGCAATGACTGGGGAAAAACTAGGATGAAAACTTGAAGAAACTTTGTTGGTAGCAAGTCGCTCTTGAACATGACACTTTCACTCTGCTTCCATGTCGGGTTGGGTTGTCTCATTCACCGGTCACATCACCATGGTCACATCTCACCATCCACATTTGGGGTTAATGCTACCAATCCATCATGTTAGCGTCGTGATATGTTCAAGAGAAGTCATTCAGAGAATTCACCTAGGTCTCACCCGCCATGATACACTTATACTCCATTCTTTCATGACCACCATCCTGAACCTTATATCATCAGATAGTTTTCACCTCCATGAAAATCATTTGCTCCATTCCATGTCATTGATGTGGGATTCATTAAGGCCCTCCTATGACGGATCACTTCTTGTTGACATCAACTCATTATCCAAGAAGTTGATCTAGGAATACCCCCTCAGTACTTTGAAGCTTGCATGCCTTAATGGCAAGTTTATCACTTCCAGCGAAAGGTTTATATCAATGGCCTTCAACCAAAAGATTTTTCATGGTGATCGATGCCAAGTCCTTTATTCACATCACGTAGATTATACTGCAGTACCTTGAGGGTCATCATCATTATCGGTGATTCCTCCCACGCTTGTTAACAGCTTACATCATTGGCTGGTAATCAAGCGATGTCTTTCCATGTTCGACTCCAAAACATTTTTCACATGGATCGACTTGTACTTTGAGTAAATATAGGATGAGATTGAAGACCCTGGATCTAGTTTCATCCATCCGGGCTGCGATATATATTCAAGAAAATAAAAACATCAAATGTACAGGATTACGACACAGATAATCATCCAATCAAAGGGATGATGGCTCTATCCGAATCATCAGTCTATACTCAGACGATTGTCTGTCCTATGTACATGAAAATGAATTTATAAAGCTGAGCATGGGAATGCTCGCCTAAGCTAGATCATGAAAATGTTATGAAGATAATGTATTGTGCTGTATCTTATTACAGGTCTCCTCTCAGCTCGAAAGAACTCCAGATCCTCATTATAAAGCATTTCACCCTTCATCTAAAAAGAATTAACAACCTCATGCTTTAGGGGGCAACTGTTATAGATATTTTTGGGCCCTACAACCCCAAGCATAAATATCCATAAACTAAGGGCTCTTAAGTCCCTAAAAGTGTTGTTCCAACCCCTAAAGGGACAACGTCAACTGATTACAGCTTCTCCAAGAAGTTCTCCATGAAAAACTTCTCAAAATGGGTCAAAACAGGATCAGTGCACTTGCTCCATGGTTAAAGTGCATTGCAGCTCACCTAAGTACACTATGGGGGTGCATTGAAATGCAAAAAACCCTTCTATGTGGTGCGCTGAGCGAGAAGAGACAAATGGCAGTGTCATTCTGCAAGGTGGAAAAGCATGGAATCTTCCAGAACTTTCTCCTGTGACACTTGCCTCTCTGAATTCGACCAAGGATGAGTAAGAGATCCTCAATCTCCAAGTGGAAGCAAGAACTATCAGTGGGAGGACACTAATCAAAACACAAGCTGACTCACCCCCTTACAGATATCTATATATGGATCCGTCATCCCAGAGATCCAGAGGCTAGAATTTTGCATCTTGTAAGGAATTGCTGTTAGTTTCTTGAGGTAACATCGGTGTATATTGGGTGATCTAAGCTTTGTATGAGGTGAAAAGAGGGCTTATCTTGTCAAGAGGATGATGCTGGGTCGGAACAGCTGGTTGTAACTCTCTTGACTCTACTTTGATTATCAATAAAGCTATTCTTGTTTTCTTCCATACTCTTGTGTAATTTATGTTTTATGCATTTGTATGGTTAATCTACATCTGACCCTAGATTATTTATGATAATAGATCCATGTTCTTGTATGGTATTGTGCTGCTGTGATCTTACAGGTACTCGTGAAGCTGGGTGTACGAGAAAGCGAGTAGTGAAAGACTATCAGAAGAGAGAAGAACCAAACAAGGAATCAAGCGAAAGACAGAGGTTGGTCTCCTTATTCTTCTTTCATCTATCTATCGTAAAAGAAACGAAAGTAGACTTTACTCTATTTGTTTCTAAGGCATCTACCACACCTTAGTGGGATAGAGCTGTTCTATGTAGACACTTTTCCCTGTAACAACTAGACTTAGGATGAATAGAGTCTGATATAGGTCTGTCAGAGACCATCCAACACAGGTTTATGGGGAGCGTATACTTCTAAATGCATTGTTGGCATTTTCTTAGAAAATCTTGGTATAATTTCATAGTTCTTTTGGTTCAGGTGGAACAGGCGCAGAGGGAGATCATGGTTAATGGTGGGATCATGGTTAATGGTGACTAATAGATGCTACAGATGATAGTTGTCGATGACTATCATAATCTTGTTTTAGATATTTCGTCTCTATGTCATGTATATCTTTTATTATCAAGGTCATGTAACAGCCTATTTTGGTTTCCTCACTTTTCCTAGGATGAATGATGTAATGTTCTTGTTTTGACATATATAATCTTTTGGTACATCCCCACTTGGTTGGGTGGATGAGTCAATCTTGGTATATCCCCACTTGTTAGGAGATGGATGTATGTATGAGTATTTGGTGACAGAAAGGTCATGTATGATGTATAGAGTATTGTTCTTCTTGTAAGAACATCTTCTTGCAGATCTTGCTTACAGATAGGGGAAGCATGGACAACACTCTTTAGAAAAATAGATAATTCAACATGTACTCAGGGGGAGCATAACCCTTTGCCCTCGATGACAAAGGGGGAGAGTGACTTGGGGTTTCCATCAAGTCCAAAGGGCAAGATTATTGCCATTATGACACAGGTTTGGCACTATGACATAGGTGTTGCCCTTGATGGCAACTCACTCAAATGACAGTTTAGGCTCTCAAAATGTAGGAAACAGATATATACGTAGGTTTCCTTTGATCGAGCCATGTATACACATGGGTTAGATGACCAAAAGGTGCATATGCGTATACAAGCACTTTCACGTACGAAAAAGTGCATACAAGTTGGAGAATTTGGTTTTGGTTCATGGTATTTGGACCATGGTATTTTGACCCATGGTATTGGTCCAAGGTATCTTGTTCGAAGTGTTGACCCCAGGTATTTGGTCCAAGGTATTGATTCTAAGTTGTTTTAGACCATGGTATTGAGTAAGGCCTAAGACTATAGAAGGAGGAAGAAATCATTAGGCAAAGGCACTCAAAAAATGCATATCATATGAAGCGCAAGATTTGATATTTAGATTATTGGGTTGTGGTGCATAGTTCGATGAACCTATGTGCTTGATGAAGGATAAGTTCTATTGATGGGTCAAGATATTAAAACTTGTAGAGATATATATTTGTGTAGTTTTGATCTTTTATTATTGGTGCATATTGTAATTTGTAAATCTGATGATCTAGTTATAACTGATGTCTGATTAATTGCAAAGGTTAAATAATATTTTACAGATTTGTATGTAGGTTCAGTATATCAAAGGCACGTATACACACCAATTTGGAATTCCAAAAGAATGTATACATAGGTTGGCCATGGGAAGAATGCATGTGCACGCAGGTTTGTCATGTTGAAGTAGTGTACATTTCATAGAATATGCCTTAGCTACTTCTGTTTTGTTGCTGATGTATTTTAGGTTCTGGCTTGGGTTCTGGTTACTGGTAGTGTATTCTAGTTACAACTTTTAGAGAAGAGATTGGTTGATTATGTTTGGTTGGTACAAGGAGATTGGTTGATGGAGATGTTTGATTGAGGTTATTGATGGATCTAAACTAAAAATTTATGAAACGTGGTCCCTGGAAGAAAAGTGAAGGTTATAGCCTTCTATAGGTCAGCACCTACGTACTAGTAAACACATCAGCTAGTACAAGAGCCAGGGGGGTTGAAGCTCCTCTCTATGAGAAACTAGAGAATGAGAGAAGGTTGTAGCCTTCTATAGGTAGAAGCCTGCGTACTAGTATAAGACTGCACCAATACAGAAACATTGTAAAAAGAAGTTTCTTATTAAAAGAAGATAAAGATGAATTTTAGTAGGTGGTCTTCACCCACATTGGGTTTCCACCTTATATCTTGTGTTCTTGTGTGTGATTTTCTTCTCTATTTTTGTTGTGCCTGGTTACTGTTTATATGGTTCTAATGCACAGATTAATGATCAACATCTGAAGAATTAACTAAATTATAAGTCTGCAGGGTATACGTTATTTTCCTTAACTACAGTTGCATATATACGCAAGTTTCACTAATTGAAGTAGTGTATACAAATCTGATTGTGAAATGAAAAATAATTGACTTGCTAATAATGATTCACCCCCCTTTTCAGTATTATTTTCAACAAGCTGCACATGTAAGATATTACTTGACTGCTGGAGAAAAATGCACATTTTTTTATTGTAAGTTGGGTTGACTACCCAAGTGGATTGCACAATTTATGGGCCCAGCAACAGATTGTTTTCCAGATTTGTGAAAATCCTGGGCTGAACTACCTATTGATGGGAAAAATTGCATAAATCCTACTAGGAGGGTTGGCTGGCAGGATTGCACTTCTTACATGTGCTGTTGGTGGGATGGATACTAGAATCCCTGTGTAACAGGCGCGCTGATCAGAAAAGGCTAATTTTGCCTCCAGAGTTTGGTTTTTCTTCATTCTTTTCAGCTCTATTAAGGAGTTTTTGCTGTCTGTAGTTAGTATACCTCTGTTGGAAACCCCCTTAATTTCCCTTATTCCACCTCCATTGTGCAAGGAGCTGTAAATGTTTTTATGTATGGTGATCCATTTTCAGTTCTCTTTTTCAAAGAAGTAGCTTAATTGAACTGTCGTTTCTTGATTTGGGAATGTCGCAAGTGTTGTTTTCAGTCATAGAAGAGAATCTGATTGTTCTGGATAGTTGATTACACTGTTACTCTTGTATTTGATTTGAATTAATAGTTTTTCAAGTGTCAAAAGCAAGTTTTCATTTCGAAATCACAAAGAGTTGTCATTTTCTTCATTTTGTCTTGGAAAGAACCTTGTTAGTAACGTCGCTTTGAAAAGTAATTTAGATTTTCGCTTAGCTTTCTTTTTATCATTCACACATTAAGAAGGCTGAAAAAAATACATGCATGTGCATTTTCAGTTAGACTGCTTGTTGGTTTGATTTAGGACAGTGCATATAGTGTGTGCTCTCTACTCTATGTTGAAAGAAAATCATCCCTCTTTCTTTAGTAGCTAGGATTTTCATTGCAAAAAAGAAGATTAAATGATTGTTTATCATCGTAGATTTCATTTTAGGAATTATACATCTACATCATGCGGTGAACCTGAAAGGAAAATTTCTTAAGAAAGATCAACTGTAAAATAAATTTAATGAATCTAAAAATGCTTTGGAACCTAACACACAACATTTAGAAGTCTAGGCTAGAGAGATGTTTTGGCGTTGTAAAACCTGGTAACTGTTGTTTTCAATGTTGGTTGGATGATTCCTCCACTTTGAGACGACAAGTGCCAATACAGACTTGTGATCCCATGTACCGTTGAGTATATATTGGGAGACCACAATAGGCTATATCCTTTATCCATAGGAAGCTGTGTCTGCCACCCTATCGATCGCAATGCACTGAACACAGCATTTGGGAATATTGACTACCGTACCATAGAAAGTATTCTGCAGTTTTGCGATTGGTTTGGTAATCCCTCTGTCTAGATTTCCGGAGCAGTCCCTTTCATTCCTTTTTAGACTCCTTAAATGAAAAGGTCCATCTGAGCACTTGTCACTTCAGGCTCATTAAAAATCGAAGGCAACTAGAGTCACCTTTTGTTTTTTCTCGACTCTTAAAAATTTAAAAAACAACTTGTGTCAAAGCATCTAAAATTTATTTTAATCGGAATAAATATCACCTTTCCTACGTTGTTCTTAGGTTGAGGAAAATGGAGTCCACCAACCAAGGAGTTCCCCTTGGGGGAAATCCTAGTCCTTTCTCCTCTTGGGGAGATGTTGGTGCACCTCATATGGCCACATTGTCACTTCCGGGATTGACGATTGGTTTGCCCGTATGGCTCTTCTCAACCTCTGTCATTTAGAATATCTTAATTCTTGAGCAATCAAGTCAGCAACTAAATGATACCAGAGTCACCCCCCAGCCTTCTACTTTGTCCAATTCTCCCTCTCCTCCTTCCTCTTTGCTTGATGAAGCTGGTAAAGCCAAAAATCAAGTAACTGAGAAGAAGAAGGAGAAGAAGAAGAAGGAGCCAAAGGCAAAAAGGGGTAACCAGGCATCATCTAGCAAAAATCCACACACTACTCCATCCAAGCTTAAATCACCATGTGTCATTTGCAAAGGAGACCACTATCATCGAGATTGTCGTTGCATCCCTCAGATCTTAAGGGACTGGTCTCCTCGTTTGCACAATCCGGTGTCATCAATGTAGGCTTTAACCCTGTACAGAAATTACCTGCATACGAATTCTTAAACAAATAAAATAAACAATGCGAGAGCAGAACACATAAAACACATATGCACAAAGATTTTCCCCTGGATCCCAAAACTGAGACTACCAGCTTGATTTTTCATTATTGTTCCTTTCAATGTTACAATACATATTTATACATGCCGAAGCATCCAATACCATGGACCGAAAACCATCATGTCCAAAACCATGAACCTAAAAAAACCATAGGTAGGTTCGCCCAACCTAATATAGGGTCCAAAAAAAAATTTCCCGGGGCGCTACCCCAGACCCCATAGAGGGGGCCTACCCACCCCCCTCAAACCCCCCGGACAAGGGGAGCTGCCGCCCCCCCTATGACCCCCCCGCTGCGTAGTCGGCACAACGAAGGGGGGGGCTCCGGCCCCCCTCTAACCCCCCAGTTAACTACGTAGGTTAGTCATGGAAAGAATATAACACAACCCAACAATCTCCCACTTGTTGTTTTCTTTCCACAAGGGGCCATAGGAGAGCTTAGTCATTTTTCCAGCCCTGAAACACCCATTATTTCTCTACACCAAGAGAAATTCTCAAAGCTCACAGATTTTGTCAATGCATCTGCAGTATTCTTCAAGGTGTCCACCTTTACCAGCAACACCTTTTTGTCTTCTATCATATCCCTCACAAAGTGATACTGAACATCAATGTGCTTTGTCTTTGAATGATAAGCAGGGTTCTTTGCCAAGAAAATTGCACTTTGGCTGTCACAGTCTATTCTTATAGCTCCCTGTACTAACCCCATACTTGAACAAAATCTCTGCAACCAAACTGCTTCCTTGCTTGCATGAGTGGCTGCCATATATTCTGCCTTTGTAGTTGATAGTGCCACTACAGATTGTTTCTTACTCATCCAACTGACTGCACCTCGAAATAGATTAAACACATACCCACTTATAGATCTTCTCTGATCCAGATCTCCAGCCCAGCCTGCATCAACAAAGCCATGAATATCCAACACTCTGTCTAATCCTGGTCTTCCTTGGTAGCACAAACCATAATCACTAGTGCCACGCAAATACTTGAAAACCCGCTTCACTGCTGTCCAGTGCTCCTTCCTAGGTTTTGACATAAACCTGCTCAATACTCCCACTGCATGTGCAATGTCTGGTCTAGTATAGACCATTGCATACATCAGGGTACAGACTGCACTTTCATATGGAACACGGGACATGTCCTCTTCCTCTTCTTGTGTCTTGGGACACTGTTCAGCAGATAACCTCACACCTACAGGAATAGGAACCTTCACCAGTTTATTATCCTGCATATTAAACCTCTGCAGTATTGTCTCGACATACTTCCTCTGGTTTAACCAGACCTTCCTCTTTGCCCGATCTCTTTCAATTTCCATGCCCAAAATATAGTTTGCAGCACCAAGATCTTTCATGTCGAATTTGGAGGAAAATTGGGTCTTCAAATCCTAAATAATTTCTTTGTCATTTCCAACCAGCAACATATCATGCACATACAAGACCAGATAAATAACACGGTCACCAATTAATTTAAAATACACATAATGAGCTGCTTTGCTTCTGGTGAAGCCAAGTCCCTGTATAAATGTATCAAATTTCTGATACCACATCCTTGGTGACTGTTTTAACCCATACAAAGACTTCTTTAACTTGCATACCAGTTCTTTCTTACCCTTCACCGCAAAGCCTTCAAGTTGCTGCATGTAGATTTCCTCTTCCAAATCCCCGTGAAGAAATGCTATCTTCACATCCATCTGTTCTACCTCAAAATCAAAAGCAGGAGAAATAGATAAAAGTAATCTAATAGAAGTTACCTTGGCAACAGGAGAAAAAATATCACCAAAATCAATTCCCAGCAGCTGGGAATAACCTTTTTCTACCAACCAAGCTTTGTATTTCTCCACCTTGCCTTCTGCATTTGTCTTCTTCTTGAACACCCATTTGCTGCCAATGGGTTTCCTTCCAGCCGGCAACTCCACCAGATCCCAAGCCTCATTTTTGTGCAAAAATGCCATTTCATCAACCATGGCCTCTTTCCAGAGTTTGCCATCCTCTTAATCCACTGCTTCCTTCACAGTTCTGGGATCATCATCAGTAACAGACAAAGCAAAATTTGAACAGAAAGCAGATGGACTATACCTTTCTAGCTGCCTTCTTTCTCGAACTAATCTTCTCATAGCCGGAGTTTGTGGCTCTTCATATTCTTATTCCTCCTTTGCTGCAGAGTCTGATTCTTCCTCCTTTGGCTCAAACTCTATCTTCTCAGGTTCCTTTGGTTGGACTTCATGTTGAATAACATATTTTACCTCTCTGAACACCACATCTCAGCTGTACACAACCTTCCGTGTGACTGGGTTCCAAAGCTTATAACCCTTTAAACCATCCTTATACCCAATACAGATGCACTTTTCAGATTTACTATCCAACTTGGTTCGTTTCTCCTTTGGAACATGTACATATGCATCACATCCAAATACCCTCAGATGTGAAAGAGAGGGTTTCTTACCAGTCCATACTTCTTGTGG
>Ga0139314_100383_pt1 | contig 11567 bp, 6 predicted proteins | sample In2P11_FD_99376 | JGI IMG/M metagenome (GOLD analysis project Ga0139314, IMG submission 99376)
ATGGTAAATTCTATACAGGAATTCTCTTTTGCTCTTGAATAGAATCCAACCCCTTAATCTTTCCTTACAGTGAAAGAACTCTTCATTGCCTTTCCTGGTGTGACTTCATGCTGTTTCACTTTAAAATCCAAAGTTTGTTTCATAAATACCTATCTGGCTCTGCAACAACTTCATCCCTGTCACATGCCCTAAGTAGCACTCAATTATGAACTCCATTTTCCCAATGGAATGAGACCTTCTTTGAACATTATACAACCCCTCTTCTAAAGGATATTACACAACCAAACTCTAAGCAAAAAATTCAGTACATCATAACTAGCCTAAAATCCCATAAACAAAGCTAAATCAAAAAGAGAGAGCCCTCTCTGACTGCTGGTGGGCTAAAGCCTGCAATCCAAAGTTGGCTTGTGGTTACCTCGGCCGTATCCCTTTGGGAGTCAAAAGGGACAACCTGAGTGTTAACATAATTGGCGACTCCACTGGGGACTGACCTGATTTTGTGAATCTGCTATCTGTTTCTTAATGCTGTAGATAAAGCCTGAAAGACAGCTAGAAAGCCTTAGAAACTGCTCTTGCTTTGCATTTGCAGGAGTACATAAAAGCTGCTTCAGTCAATCTTTATTCAGCCTTAAGCTCCATATAGTTGTTCTTAAAATTTTATCGGTTTCTTTGCAGCTATAACATTTCCTGGAAAGCTCTCAAAAAACAAAAATAGAAGCTGGCTCCTAAGAAGAAGACTCGTTACATCAAATCCAATCCAAACCCAAATCCATCACCTGTGTTTGTAAATCCGAATTTAATCCCAAGAACACTTAGGAAACAGCAAGAAAACGAAGAAATTTTCTCAGATTCAAGCTCTGAGATACAATTGCAAACTAATATCCCCACACCTGCTAAAACTCCCTTACATCCACATATCACAGCTCCACATTCTCCCAGTTCCTCATCCACTTCACAGAGTTCCTTTTCCACTCCCCTATTTACAGCATACCCGCCTCTCATCCCCTTTCCCCCACTTGTCCCATATATCCCTGTTGTCCCAGTGATCCCTGTAAACATGGCTAATAGATATGCCCCCTTGCAGTTACCAGCAAATCCAGGGGCTATGCCTCAGGATTACCAAACTAAGATATCCTATTTTGATGGTACTGGTACCTATACAGCACTGCAGCATACCAAGAAAATGCAAGACTACTTTGAAAACTATGAGATAGATGATGATGTAGTTAGAATGAAGATTTTTGTGCAAAGTCTGACAAGAGATGTAAGACCCTGGTTTAGATCTCTCCCAGCAAACTCTATTGGTGACCCAGAAGCCCTTTACCAAACCTTCCTAAACAGATGGGAGAAGAAAAAGGATCCACTTCATATATTGTCTGAGTACAATACCATCAAAAGAGGCCCTCAAGAAGCTGTCCTTGACTACTGTGCTAGATTCAACAATGTATACAATGACATCCCACAAAATCTTAGGCCTCCACCTGATCTGGCTTTATACACTTTTCCTGATGGGTTTGACTCAGATATGGCATACCAACTAAGAGAAAGAGCACCCCAAACTCTAGCAGATATGCAAAACATAGCTGTTAGTGTGGAAGCTAATTTGATAGCCAAAAGAAATAAGACTAGAATGGAAAGAAGGACCACTTTCAAGGAAGAACCCTCTGCCCTAGATCAAAAATTAGATGCAATAATTACTGGTATGCATAGACTAGGAGATAGGGTGGAATCAGTTGGAAGAAAATCATCCTGGGAGGGACCACAAAACAATCCTGCTAGAAACCCAAACTACAGAAAGAACCAAAACCCAAATGCTGGGAGAGCTGGCCCAGAGCAAGATATAAGACCTCCTTTTCAAGAAAACTATGATGAAGCATCTACATCCAATGAACCAATAGATGATACTCACATTAACTTGATGGGCTTAAACGATGAGCAAGAGGTATTCCTAAGCCAAGAAGATCAAGAAGATGACAATATTAATCAATTTCAAACTAAATCTGGTGAGTCATTTGACTTCAAGCAAGGCTATGACACAACTGTATATGAAGTGCATAAACAATAAAAACTCAGAAGTAGAACCATAAATGTGCCTGAAACTGTCAAAACAAAAGATACTAAACAGCCCAGGATGATAAAAGAGAAGGTCACTCTTGCAGAAACAATTGACATATCAAATGCAAACCCAAAAGAAGTAACAGTGGAGGATGTCACAGAAACATACCCCTCATGCAAACAACAGTACACAACATTTTCCCCTGAGCCTAATCCAGTCAACATTCCTCAAAAGAGTGCCAAATTAGATATACTCCAAGATGAAAATGAAAATCAAGATAAGATCACCAAGAAAACAGTCGACAAAGAAAAATCTGCTTATCAAAACACTAAAACCCAATCTGAAAAACCCTTTGACCTAGAAGCTGAGATAGGAAAATTGAAGATAGCCATTCCTCTTTCAGAGCTGGCTAAGCATGACATTTATAAACAACAAATTAAAAAATCCCTCCAAATAACTCAGAGTAAAGATGATGTTAATGTGCTGGATGACACACCAGAATTACTTTTTGGTCCAGAGGTGGATGGAAAAACAATTAGCACAGGGGTTTTACCCTTTTATGTTAGCCTGCATATCCATGACAAAATATTACACAATGCAATGTTTGATTCAGGCGCCTCACATAACCTCATGCCTAAATCTGTAATGGAGAGATTAAACCTAGACATCACAAGGCCATACAAGGACTTATTCTCATTTGATTCCAGCCAAGTCAAATGTTTGGGCTTGATCAAAGATTTGTGTGTTTCCCTCGTCCAGTATCCAAACAAAACTATCCTTATGGATGTGGTGGTAGCTGATATCCCACCAAAGTATGAAATGCTATTGTCAAGATCCTGGGGAGCCAGGCTCCAAGGTTCCCTACAATTAGATATGTCCTATGCCACTATCTCAGTCTTTGGGCAGCCAAAGAGATTATATAGAGAGACCCTGATGAAGTACATGGTGAGCAGTGAAGAGAAACCAGAAAATTTTCCCATATATGCAGTCCATTCTGATATGGACTCTTTCATTTTGTTTAATGATGATACCTCTACTATAGTTGGTAGCAAACCTTTCACCCTTGAACAAGATATGCCTACGAATGAACAATCAGTTGCCCAAAGAATTGAAATCATGCAACCAAATGATAAAACTGTCCTAGAAGACAAATCACATGAAAAACTAGACCTCCAACTCTCTTCTCCAAATCTGGATGAGTCTCCTAAAACTATCCAAGGTCAAGAAATTCATTGGTATCTTGAGTTTGATGGATCAGTTAATAGGCTAGGAGCGGGAGCAGGAGTGTGGATTCACAATAAACAAAACAATTAGGCAGAGGGACATGCTTATAGGCTAAATTTTAGATGCACTAACAATATGGCAGAATATGAAGCTCTCTTGTTAGGACTCAAGGTAATCAAATCACTGCAGGCCACAAAAGTATCAATTATGGGAGATTCTGATCTTATCATCCAACAAATGAAAGGAAGCTTTGTAACAAATGATAACAGACTGAGGGCATATAGATCTGCTGCAACTGAAATACTTAACACTTTCACTGAATTTCAACTTACCAAGATTTCTAGAACTCATAACCTCCATGCTCATAGTCTGGCTACTTTTGCTAGTACTTGCAAACTGCCCTTGGAACCCAATCATTGTTTCACAGCTGAGATAAAACACAGACCTTCTATTCCAAACAATGTCAAAGACTGACAAGTATTTGAAGATGATACACAGATAAACAATTTTTTGACTTTACAACAAGAGTTTTCAGGGTTAAATATTGATGTTGATGCTGTGTATGACCTACAACAAGAAATCAATCATGAGCAACAAACTATATCAGCCAAAACAGCAAGTCAAATACTTCACCCAACAATATTTGATAACAAGAATGTCCTAGAGCTTAAACAATTCAATCTTGATGAAATAGCTGGAGCAGAGGCTGAAGTTATTGAATTAAAAGACAATTTTCTGCCCACAGGCCTGACCCCTTTGGAGGATATTTTTGACTCGAATGATATTCCTAGAAAACCAAAGATGCAGCCGCTAAATGCTGCCATTGAAGAATGCAACATTGGAACAATGGAGAAGCCCAAGATCATAAAATTGTCCAAATCTGTGCCTCCTGATCAAAAGCCAAAATACGTTGATCTCTTTAAAGAATTCCAAGATGTTTTTGCTTGGAGCTATGAGGACTTAAAGTCCTATGACACTGCTGTCATTCAGCATACTATCCCTCTCAAACCGAATCAAAAGCCTTTTAAACAGAAACTGAGGAGAATCAACCCAGTCCTTCTACCTTCAATAGAAAAGGAGGTAAAGAAAATGTTTGAAGCAGGTATCATAGCACCCATTAGATTCTCAGAATGGGTCTCCAATCTGGGGCCTACAAGGAAGAAATCAGGTGAGATCAGGCTTTGTGTGGACCTAAGGAATCTGAATCAAGTATCTCTCAAAGACAATTATCCCTTACCCAAAATGGATCACATCCTCCAAAGAGTGGTAGGAGCTTCAAGAATTTCACTACTTGATGGTTTTTCAGGTTTTAACCAAATCTTGGTCCACCCTGATGATCAGGACAAAACAACATTCACAACCCCATGGGGAACTTTCAAATATGTCAAGATGCCGTTTGGACTTAAGAATGCAGGTGCTACATTTCAAAGAACAATGGATATTGCTTTTGCAAAGGAAATACATTATTTCCTTGTTGTATATCTTGATGATCTCACCCCTTTTTCTAAATCTGACCAAGAACACCTGAAACATTTAAGGCAAATATTTATGACATGTAGGAAATATGGTATTTCCTTGAATCCTAAAAAATCTTTATTTGGCCTAGAGGAGGGCAAGTTACTAGGTCATATCATTTCAAAGGATGGCATTAGAATTGACCCAGACAGAATACAAGCCATCCTACAAGTTCCCCATCCCAGAAATATCAAGGAACTACAAGCCTTTTTGGGAAAAATCAACTTTTTAAGAAGGTTTATCCCAAATCTAGCAGAACTGTTTAGGTTACTAAACAACATGCTGAAAAAGGATTCTAAGGTAAAATGGACATTAGAGGCCAAACAAGCTTTTGAGGGCATTAAACTCGCCTCACCCAAACCCCGGTCCTTACAAGTCCCCAATTTGACAGAGAGTTCATCATCTTTTCGTTTTCTTCACAGCATACTATTGCTGCTGTTTTATTGCAGAAAGATGATCAAGGGAGTGAGAAACCTATTGCCTTTTTTAGTAAAGCCCTTAGGGATGCACCCTTAAAATATCAGATCATGGAAAAGCAGGCATATGCCCTAATAAAAGCCATCAAGGACTTTAGGATTTACATCCTATACTCTCATGTCATTGCTTATGTCCCAAATTCTATTGTGAAAGACATATTGACTCAAGAAGGATTGGAGGGCAAAAGAGGAAAATGGATTGCTAGTATTTTGGAGTATGACATTGAAATAAGACCTACAAAGCTGATAAAGGGACAGGGTTTGGCTAAACTAATGTCTGAAACAAACTTTCAAGCCCTGGATATTAACCAACTGGACAATGAACCGGAGCTGGCGACTCCACAAATTAATATAGCCTTTGAACAATCCCCCTGGTATGCTGATATTTGTTATGTATTGCAAAACCTGTGTGCTCCCCCAGGATTGTCCAGAACTAAGAGCAGATTCTTAAAAATGAAAGCTTCAAGATTTTGTGTTATGAATGGTAACTTGTTATGGAAAAATCATGAAGGTATACTGCTGAATTGTTTAAATATGAGTGAGACTAACAATGTTATAAAATATTTTCATGCAGGTGATTATGGTGGACATCTATATTGGAAATCCACTGTGGACAAGATATTGAGGGCTGGTTACTATTGGCCTACTCTATTTGCAGATGTTAAGAGATTTGTTACTTCATGTCATAAGTGTCAAATGTTTGAGGGTAAAAGAAAATTACTGCCATTACCCCTAAAGCCTATTTCAACAGAAAGGCCCTTTCAGCAATGGGGCTTAGATTTCATCGGGGAAATTCATCCTTCATCTTCAGGACAACAGAGATGGATCCTAACAGCCACAGATTATTTCACCAAGTGGATTGAAGCAGTTCCATGCAGACGAGCAAACGATTCCACTATCATTCAGTTCCTTGAGACCAATATTTTGTCTAGATTTGGATGTCCTGAAAAGATCATTACAGACAATGCTGCTGCTTTCAAATCCAAGAAAATGGTCAATTTTTTCCATAAGTTCCACATTACTTTGGGTCACTCAACAACATACTACCCTCAGGGCAATGGTTTAGCTGAATCATCTAATAAGAGCCTTATTAACATCATCAAAAAGATGTTGGAGGAAAATAAGAAAAATTGGCACAAAAAGCTTGTAAATGCCTTATGGGCAGACATATTAACAACCAAGAGATCTATTGGAACAAGCCCATATGAGTTGGTCTATGGTATGGAGGCCAAATTTCCTTCATCACTAGGGATTCCTGTCATCAAATTACTCCAAGAAGTCCAAGCTGAACCCAATGACATACAAAGAAGGATTAACCAAACAATCTGTTTGCAGCAGACTAGAGACCAAGTATATAATAGAGTTCAAGTTTTACAAGAGAAGCTCAAGAAGGCCTTTGATAGAAGAACTAAAGCAGAAGACTTTTTCATCGGAAACAAAATGCTTAAATGGGATTCAAGAAGAGAGGATAAGGGAAAGCATGGCAAATTTAATTCCCTATGGAGAGGACCTTTTGTTATTCAAGCAGTGCAAGGAAACAACACATATTTCTTAAAGAATTTGGATGACACTGAGTTTGAAGAAGGCCCTGTGAATGGCCAAATGTTGAAGCACTATTTTGATTACTTTCCATATGCATGAGATGAGACTGACCTGTATAGTATTAGTTGTTTGTAGTATTTTTATTTTTCAGCAGATAAGTAGTGTTGCAGCTTCACCATTTTGAAAATCAGCAGGGAAAGGGTAAACTTCAAGGTCTTTATGATTGCCCTGCAAAGTTCCAGTTTTGTTCATCAAGGAAGCAGAGAACCAAATTTTGGCACAAATTTAAGGACCAAGGCATTCTGACCTACTGTTCTTGGTCTTTCATATAGAAAAACCATCCCCAAGTGGAGCCACTGTTAGCCTCCTATACCAATAGGTTTCATATTTCATGATTGGCCAGGGAAATTCCAAATATGTTCTACTTTGATGATGCAAAGATCCCATATTTTCTGTGAGAAAAAATGTCTGTACATAATTTTGATGGTATCCTTCTTATGGATGGGTGATCCAACAGTCTAATCTGGATCATGCCATGTTTAAATTTATGTTGTAGAATAGAGAAAGAGAACCTGTCCAAACTGTTTAATCTTGGCAGGTTAGTAGTTAGGTAGAGAATAAAGGTTCCCAACTTCTTAATCTGGGACCTTGGAAGTGATAAGGGTAGTCTTAGTTAGAAAATCAAAAGAAAAAGAAAAAGAGCAATTGAGGGTTTGCAAGTCCAAGTGCACCCTCCCTGAAGTAATAAAAAATGCTAGGCACTAAGATGGGTAGGTAGAAAGGGGTTGTAGAAGCATGATTTCCTTCATATTGCTGGCCTTGACAGAGAAAGCGCTTATTGGCTAGAGCAGATCCACCTATTCAGCATTTTGGTAACAACAGAGTGAAGCATGTCTAACTTCCCAATCATTCCCCATCAAACTTCTTTCTAACATCCCCTGAATGGACCAATGGGATCTCCTCATTGGGTCCTAGCATCACCTTTGTTTATAGCAACAATCAAGCCAACATGTTGATTCTTATTACACAAGAAAGCCACATTTCCTCTGTAAAATCATTTATCATCTTCATCTGTTCCTAAACCTAGGTTTACTCTTTAAACCTAGCCCTCATTCTTCTTCCACTTTCCATATCCATATTGACTACTAACTTTACTATATAACTCCCTATTTTTCCCTTTTTTCCCTATTATTATAACACTTTGTGTAAAAATCCCCCAAAAAATATGTATTTCCCCCCTTTAGGCAATATAGCCTTAATTTTCTAAAAATAGGGTCAAAGCATGATGAAGTCGGGCGCTAAGGCAAATGCGCGTTCACATTCTGTTTTTGGGACTTAAATCAACACCCGGTTGATTTAATAACCCTTCCACCTCGTTTATGTAAATATCGGCAAACCTGCCTATTCCAAGAAACATTACAAAACCCGCTTATCCAAAGCTTTTTTCATTGGCGCAATTTTCGAAAAGTATTAATTTTTTAATATGCGGGCCCCGCCATATCGTCCTATCACCTCAGTGCCCCGTCGACCGTCGGATCCGGGCCCTCCCATCCGACAGCCCTCTGCGATTTCAGACTGCCCCTGATCGCTGTACTTTAGTGCCCGAAATTGTCAGAAGGGTGACGTATCTCCGTAGACGCGTGTCGCCTTCTGATTGTGTCGGGCGGGCTCTGACACCAACCGGGCCCATACCAAAGGCGGTCTGATATTACCGTTTACCGCCTACCACTTACCGCTTACCGCTTTTCGCGTACGTCATCGCTGCGTCATCACCACGCCACTGCCGTGTCAGCACTACGTCAGCGCCCGTTCCGCCATCGCTCCAACCTGTCCGCCACGTCACTCATCTACGTCAGCCCAATCACATGGTGCCACGTCATCCTTCCGTACTTGACCCCACCTGTGACGTCATGCTAACGTCATCCGTCAAAAAGGCGCCAAAACCAATTTTTCCATATTTTTGCCCAAAAAACGTGTTTTTTCTCATTTTTGCGCGAATAGAGCACTGTGTCGTCTGCATGAATTTTAAGACGTTTTCTCCACCAACCTCCAGAATTCGTCCTCGAGCTGCTGCCGCCCCTAATTCCGCACGGACATCTCCTCCCCTGTCACGCTGCAACCAGGTATTTACCCATTCCTTCTGTGACCTGGTTTCTTTCACTATTCCGCTGCAGTAAACACGAAATAGCCATATTTTCCAGCATTCTGAACTCCCATGACTGTAACTCAGTTAACGCACAGTTGAGGGCCAAATTCACCCAATTCCCTCGCTCACTGTGGTGTGCCCAGCGCAGACCTCTTGCAAAAGCTTTCCCACTTCACAGAATGCCCCACCACAACAAAATTCATCCTCTTTCACCCCTTTGGTAGAATTTCACCTCATTTCCACCAAAGTTGCCCTGCTCCTTCCAGTAAATCTCTTTTTCTATCAAAATTCACTGCTCACTGTTGAATTTATCCATAATTCAAGTACAATTCAGCTTAAAGAACAAGTAAAGCATGGAGGCCCCTGTAGCTTTGAAAATTGCACCTTTGAATGCCCCACATAAAGAACTAGAATGGCTGCCCCTTGCTGACAGAGACTACCAAATGGCAGAGGAAATTGAATTGTTCAGCAAATACCACATTCCAGTCATCAATGAGTTGAGAGCCAAACATTTAAATGGGACTGACATCCTAAGGATCTGGGAGTCCCACCTGCCCATCTTTTATCTCCCTCAGGTCAATGTTTTCCCTGATTTGATCCATCAGTGCTGTGCAAATTATGACCCTAATCAAAGGGCTGTCCTCAGTCCTTTAGGCTCTGTTCTATTCTATGTCACCCCTGAAGCTATCAATCAAATGCTTCACTTTCAGTCAACAAAGTCATTGACTCCTCTGTCTATGCAGCACCTGATAGACCAAGGTGCCAAGCTCTCCAGTGCTCAAATCACAAGAGTTACCCAATTGTTCATGGATCCAGGTGCTCCTCAGAGGCCTCCTCCTTTCTTACAAGTATGGTTCAATGACATAGGCAAGATCCTAGTGGATATGATTACCTACATCCTAGGATACAATACTAATGAATATGTGGATGAAACCATTTTGGTTATGCTCTCTATGTTCACCCCAGGAAAGCCTCCTAGTGTTCAATATGATTATGCTACATTTATTGCTAATAAGATCCATGAGCAGTTCATGAACCTGGAAAGGGAGAGGCTATTCAAGTACACCTCTTACATCTATCACTTGTTAGTGTTCAATCAACCTGACAGCTTTCCATTTACCCTCAAGAAGTTGGATGCTCAGGGAAACAGAAGATCTGTGGTGTTCTGGTCATCACTCTTTCATCGTGTCACCTATTCTCCATACAGCTACTGTGAATTCATTGACTTATTCATCTACCCAGCCATGTCCTTGTTGCTGAGTTCTCCTCCTCCCAGACTCACAGATGAGATGCAGAAGATCCTCCAGCTTTCAAAGAACTATAGCATTGGAGATTGGTACTTCTACCAAGACCATACAGTGATAAGAATATATGGCTGTGAACTAGCCCAATATAGGCTGCCCAAATATGTCCCTATGAGGCTCTTCGCCTTAGAATACTTCAGACAATTTGGAAATGCAGACATGATCCATTTTCATAGCAAAAACAAGAAGGCACAGCTGAAAATCAAGCATCAATTAGGCCCATTCATTTTCAATAAAAGAGAAGAAGCCTGGGAAGAAGCAAATAAAATTCTAAAGAGCTTCCAGCTACAAACAAGCTTCCTTTGGTCACCCTATGACCCCAATCACTTTATAAGTCTTAGAAGAGTCAGATACAAACTTGCCAACTATGACCATCTTAGGATTCCTCACATTGAAAAATATGCAAATCAGTTAGAATGGAAAGAGGGCACCCTAGTGGAGGCAAGCTCTAAGGAAGAAATAGCACAAAAAGTAGCAAAGAATCTTGAAAAAGCAGCTGACTTGGAATATTTTACACAGGTTTTTTCAGCTCCTAAGTACATCGGTGTAGCTGCTTCCTCTTCTATTGCTCCCCAGCAACCGGCCCAAGCCACTACTCAAAGGGCTACTACAGATAAAGGAAAGGAAATACAACAAGAGCAGCCACTCCCTAGTACAGAACAGCAAGAAGAGATGGCTGATGTACCTGCAAGTACAGAGCAGTAAACCTAGGGACAAGTCCTTCCAAGACAGGAGGTTACAGTTGAAACCTCGGTGCTGCAAACTCCAACTCATGAAGAAAGAACCAGGAAGAGAGATAGAGAGGTAGAAACTCCTCTCACTACCTCAACAAATCAACAAGGGGAGAAAAGACAAAGACTCAACCCTTTTTCTGATGAGGAAGTGCCTATTAGACCATCCATGGGTATGGGCCCCCCTAGCACAGAGGCATCGGCCAGTTCCTTTCAGCAGGAACAAGAAAGATAGCATGGAGGGGAGGTCAGTTCATCAGGTCAGCAGACAAGATCTGAACCAAGCATCAAGAAGCAATTCATGGACATAAAAGCAAGAAATTAGCCACTTAGATTTCAACTCTACAATCAGCTGCTCAAGATGGCGCCAACAAATCAACAAAGGCTCATGTCAGCCTATGATATCTCAGAAGGAAAAATGACTCTAAGTCATTTTAGACCCACCATGCAGCAGCCCCAGTCAGCTGCTGACTATATCAGGACCAACCTAGAAGTATTTGCCAAGGACATCCACCCTATGGATCAGATAGAGCTGCACAAACAAACATGTGAGATGGTCTATTCCTCACTAGC
>Ga0139314_100384_pt1 | contig 11557 bp, 15 predicted proteins | sample In2P11_FD_99376 | JGI IMG/M metagenome (GOLD analysis project Ga0139314, IMG submission 99376)
CCAGACCAGCTGTTCCATCTATTCCACCCATCGCAGAACTACCAGGATCGCCGTTCATAACAGCTGAACTACCAAGCAGACCTCCAGCACGTTATCCATCTCAAGCTAGCTCTGCAACCGCAACTGCAACCGGAAGTGCAACCACAGCTAGGTCTACCGAGTTGGGAACTTTCACATCAGCATCTGAACTTAGCGCTTCACCATTAAGATCACCACAAGACAATAATAAACTTGAGAGGATGAGAAGTGACAGCTCAAATTCCGGCTTCTTCTCCAGAATGGGGAAATCAATGAAGATCAAGAGGATGAAATCCACGACATAAGAAGAAGAATCGAGTTCGACTGTACCACTTCAAACCAGCAGTTCCTATGCGTCTTTCCACCACGTTGTACCAGTGTATCACGACGCCAGTAGACTCAATATATACTTCACATACATTTGTAATGCTCGCACTCACACTGGCAATACAGTAAACACTCCTCGGAACTACCGTACAGGATCACTAATCTGACCACGTAAGCTTCATAAGCTTTGACAAGCTTTACCAAGCTATTAAGATCACACTTATACTGTTCGAGTATAGAAGGCACGTTATTGCATTTATGTAAGCTCTAAAGGGTTAGTGCACCGGCCACGCACTGATGTGAGTAGTTCGTTTTCTGTCCTCTGTAGTACTCCGTACACTCTTTACACTCTCTACACTCTCTCTGCGTGGTGCACTGCCATCTCACGATTCCCGTCTATCTATCCATGAGATGCTGATTCGACCGAGATTTTAACTGCTATCACATATGACTTGTTACATGGTAAGTCATGAGTCTTTCTGCGAAGAGATTGACGAAATCTGGAACCGAAAGTGCTAGCAGGCTGCACTCGAATATTGGGATCTGCGGAGTTGAGGCTGCCGTTGTCCTCTCACGATCGACCCAGAAAACCCATCGTGACGACCTGCCCGAACAAAATAGCTCATTCACGATTGTCTGGACAATTTCGTCTCCATTCAGTACTTTACATCACGAGTATTTGACGTTCTGTGGAAAGCGCTTGCCGTTTCAGGCCTAAAACAATGCTTCTCTGAAGTCTAACCAGGGCTCTAACTTTATCCTAATTGTATCCGCGTATCTGATTCACCGATTGTTTGTGCACGTGCTGGTAATGATGAAGGTAAAGTGTCTATTCCCTGCCCAACCTCTTCTGGTCGACGTACGAGGCTTCTGCGATCTCGGATTGAACTACTGCAAAGACAAACACCTCTAGCACAGTTCTGAGATAGGCCATCCACTCACTCGGACGAAAGTATGGCTATCAAACAAGATTGTCCACTGGTCTGGTCTATATATATCCCAATGCTATCTCAAGTCATTCGCAAGATGGACTACTTACAGGTATACAGAATCACAAGATAACAAAGAGACAAGTCAAGATATTTAATATCATATTCAACTTGCCTCAAAAGCACACATACTTGTCTTTCACTCTCTTACTCTCATGAGAGCTCTATCATAAATCCTTGAGTTTTCACCCGCAACCACAACAACTTAACAAAACGAAAAATGTTCCGCAAACCCTCCGGCAAACTAGGCTTTCGCTCAATTAACCTCTTCGGCGACCTCCCGGGCAGCCTCTCATCCTCCAGCGGCGCAGATCCAGGCCACATCGCTGTAACTCACCAAGACAGTCTCTACCTCTACCAACTCCAATTCGCATCTCCAACCGCCCTATCTGCTGAATCATTCACCGTCGCCCAAATAGTCAGCGACTCCAGCACGGCGCGCAAAATTTTCACCCAACTCCAGAAAGTAGGCCTCATCAGTGACCGTGGAGAAGTTCAAACGTCGGCGTTTGACACGCCCGGGTTTGGAAAGGAGTGTGTTAGTGCGCTGAGTATGATCCCTGTGTCGAGGCAGAAGCAGGTTATTGATTTGGTCTTTTGGTGGGATGAGGAAGGGAGACGATTGGGGAAGTTGATGGGGGAGAAGGAGGAGTTGATTGGGTTGAGGGATGGAGTGGAGGGACAGGAGAGGGAAAGGATGCAGATGTTGCTTGATAGGGTGCAGAAGAAGATTGGGACTAGACCTAGTCAGAGGGATGAGGTTTTGGAAGGGAATGGGGATTTGCAGGGGACGAATAGCAGTGGGCTGGTGGGGGGTGAACATGAGCTGCCTGCTTATGAGAGGTAGGTATGCGGGTCGGATCCTGGGTATCTGTTGTGGGCTTTTTGGGTGTGAGATGCAGAGATGCATTATATGAGGGTGACGGGGTGAATCATTAAGGAAGTACCTGGAGTTGTTGTTCATGAGTTCATCAGCGAAACGTATATAGGTAGGTAGCGGATGTGAAACCTATCCCGCTCGCGGGATTTGCATCAATTCCTAAGTTTGAGCAGGGAGGCCGACAACTCCACCTTGCACCATTGACCCCGTTGTCATGCCTTGTCCACCAGTCCTTGCACTCCAGGTCATGCTACCGAGTGTAAAAAGCACTGATACTATCACAAGTTTCAGCGCGACCTCCCTCTTGTTCCTTGTGTGGCCAGTCGAATGGGATTGGTATGATGATACGTACAATACAGAGTGCCTAACGGCAGAAATTGTACTAGCAGTACCTTACAGTACGTACTAACAGCCGCCGTGCTGAGAGAATGGATATATGCAAGCATGCACAAACGAACATTTCAACGACACACACTCCGTTTTTGATACAATACTCTGTACGTACTTACAGAATCCGTACATAGTACCTATATCAATACAAGAGGCCACGAGAAAACACATAGAATCGGTGGAGATTAACCTACCTACATAATTCCCGTTTCCTGTTTTTTTCCCTACTGCACTTGCAACCTCCGCTACGGACATACATACATAGTACATACTTACGTGTAGCTGACTAGCTTCACGAATCAGTCTCAGGAACCCAAGCTTCACGACAATGCCCACCTACCTGGTACACTGTACACACTCACAAGTTGGCGGAATGAGGCCGATTCAGCTTAGACTACCAACATGCAGATACTCAAGGTAGCACAATGCTTGGTGCTTGGAATTGTCATTGTTTCATGCAAGTCACGTGAAGCTATCACCACAATGATCGCAAAGGACGTCCCAGTCTACGATATCATAATCATGTTCATTGACAGCGCGTTATTGTGAAGTAATGAGCAGTTGAAAATGTGGATGGTGGTGGACAAGCATAGGTACCAAGGCATTGTGCCACGTTACTCTTCTGTCCGTTGGGAGGAACGCACCAAGTAAGTCAATTAAAGGTACAAAGGGGAATCATAAAATGCATTAAATCAAGCCGAATAGCAGTACAGTACTAACAGTACATATGGTACGCCTTGTGTAGGGTATCGTCTATCTTTTCCCACCACCAGCGCCGACAGTAGTCCCAGCAGCCCTCGTCTCATCCCTGGTCTGTTTCAAAAACGTAATCAAATTCGTCCCGCCCGTTCCGGTGAGTTCCTGCCTCCCCGCTCCCGCCGACGAAGACGCAATATTCGTCGTCACTTCACTGGCCTTATTAACACTATCGCTACTTCCGCTTCTACTTATACTTGGCGTATTCGTTGTAGATGCCACGCGCGCCGTGGCGATGATGTAGCGCGCTACGATGCGGATGTGGATGTCGCGGAAGGCGGTGAGGGCTTTGACGGCGCCGTCGAAAGCTACTGCGACGGGGCTGGATGGCGGGGCGGAGAGGGCGTAGGTCCGGATTGTGGCTTTTTGTGAGAAGTGTTCTAGGAATTCGCGGTGCTGGCGGGGCATGTAGTTCCTCATTTCCTAGGTATTAACATTAGTATAATGGTTGGTTGGGTGTGCAGGGTGGTGTTATTGACTGTGGGGATTTCGAGCTCGGGATCGAGGGGAAGGACTCACGTTGATGAATGTCTGTCTTTTGACTGGGTCTGCTGGCGCTTTGCTTCCAGTAGATTCGTGTTTTACGCCCAATGCGATGTCGAGGAACTGGATCAGTGTGCTTTGAGCGTTACTGCCTCCGCTGTACTGGCGCCATGATCCAGCGCCGTTGCCTTCATCGTAGAAGACACCCTGTGGCAGGCCGGCTTTTTCCATGCCTTTGCTTCCGGCTAGGAAGGGCCGGATTTGGTGGTAGAAAACGGCTGGACTGTTCCTTTCGTGCATTCTATTTAGGGTTTGGCCGAGCTTGACGATGACGTTTGTGAATGAGTTTAGACATTGGGCGACTTCTTCGTCGTCTTGTCGGTCCACTGCGTCAATGCATGAGAGCATGAGACTGATGGCGTTTATACCTTGTGCTTCGACGGCGACGGAAATTGCGTAGAACCATTTTTCGTCCTCGGTGCCGGTGAATGTATGCTGGATTATGACGTTGTCTGGATTTGTGAGGTCAAAGTCTGAGTGGGGTGTTTTCAGAGCACAGTTCCAGAGACTTAGAGCTGGATATGTTGCTGTGGGAGGGAGTCCGAGGTAGTTGGACACGCTGATTAGAGGTCTTGCTATGTTGGGAGGTAGAACCTGTTTGTTGTGTTAGTCATCACTTTGTTTGTCAATAGATATCCAATATTGGGATACGTACCTCTACCGGCACAGAGGCAGTCCATATGTGGGCGTGGGTAAAAAAGGTCAGAATAACGTATGCCCGGCGCCACTCTGGAATGTTTTGCAGAAGGGATGTGTCCAGGATTTCGAGATTCTTAATCTCATTATAGAACTCCTTGCTGGCAATGAGAGCCTCGAGATTGGACATGATGTTCTCCCATGGTTGGTAGTATTCTTGTGGTAAGCGAGCGAGAGGTTCTTCTACAGGCAGGAAGCCATAGTGTGAAATATCGTACTGTTCAAGGACTTCTTTGTTCGATCTGACCATTGTTGTGGTATTTGAAATTGTGAGTTTGTGTGAAGAGACGAAGATTTGGGCGGCCAAAAGGGTGTGAAGCAAGAGTCTACGAGGATCGATGTCATGAGAAGGAAAACAATTAAATTCACCAATATTGGGCTAACAAGCAGGATAACCCCCATCCTTCCGCCTACATGATCGACATCAGCTGAGTTTTCCCTTCCATGCTTTGATCACAAAGCGAATGTTGGTATGGAAGAGACGGGGAAAGGATAAATGTGGGCCCGGAAACGGCTCCGGAGCGTCGGCAACGGACTCGGAAGGAAATAGTGGTGACATAGCAATTTTGCCCCTCAAAGTTAGAAAACATCCAAGTACATTATCGTTGTCATGCCACTGTTGAGATTGAGGCACGACATCTACAAAGAACAAATACTCAATAGCACTTAGATCTGCTTGTTCAACAGAGAAGATCCACTTTCAACATGTCGCCCTCCAAAGTAGAGACAGAGAAGCCCTCCATCACTTTCGACTTCCCAGAGGATGCAAACACACTCGAATATGCCAAAGCACAAGATCTCAAAGAACCACTCCGAGATTTGCGAGGAGAATACATCATTCCATCAAAGGCGAACTTGAAGTCGACGAGACTCGCAAAGCCCGGTTTGTCCGATGAGGAAGGCATTTATTTCTGTGGCAACTCGCTCGGATTGCAACCAAAAGCCATGGCCAAATACATTGAAGCCCAACTAGATACATGGGCATCAGTAGGTGTGCAGGGTCACTTTTTGACTGTCGAAGACTCCCCATTGAGTTCATGGCAAAATATGGCAACATCTGCAGCTAGATCCATGGCTCGCCTGGTCGGAGCCTCACCAGAGGAAGTTGTTGCAATGAACACACTGACCGCCAACCTGCATCTCATGATGTGCAGCTTCTACAAACCAAGCGGGAAGAAGACCAAGATTTTGATGGAGTGGAAGGCCTTCCCTAGTGATCATGTAAGTCTCTTCCACCAATGATTTCGGTACCCCCCCTGACGAATACACTTTAGTATGCTATTGAATCACAGATTAGAATGCATGACCTTGACCCCAAGGCAAACATGCTTATGCTCGAGCCTGATGATAACTACACAATTACCACAAAGTCAATTCTTAAGGCCATCGACGACAACGTGGACGAGATCGCACTGGTGATGCTACCAGGCATTCAATATTACACCGGACAGTTCCTTGACATTAAGACCATCACAGCACACGCACAGTCAAAGGGCTTGACAGTAGGTTGGGATTTGGCCCATGCTGCTGGAAATGTCCCGGTCAAACTGCACGACTGGAATGTTGATTTCGCTGTTTGGTGTACCTACAAGTACATGAACGCAGGTCCTGGAGCGATAGCAGGAGCGTTCGTGCATGAGAGACATGGAAAGGTTGAGTACGATTCAAACAACATTCCATCTTTCAGGCCGAGGTTGAGTGGATGGTATGGTCACGACCAAGAGACTCGTTTCCAGATGGACAACAAATTCCGACCGACACCTGGTGCCGGCGGTTTCCAACTATCAAACCCGTCAGCTATCGACCTCACAGCGCTCTGTGCTGCAATGTCAGTCTTCGACAAAACATCCATTGACGCCCTGCGACAGAAGTCTTTACGACTGACCTGCTATGCGGAGCACCTGTTTGACCAAGTACCAAAAAGCAGCAGTGGAGAGTCTCTCTTCCAGATTATCACTCCACGAGACCCGGCACAGAGAGGTACACAGCTGTGTGTATTACTGAAGTCAGGTCTGTTACCGCAGGTCGCTGCCAAGCTGCAAGATGCTGGTATAATTTGTGACAAGCGGGAACCGGGCGTGATTCGGGTGGCTCCAGTAGCCATGTACAACACGTATGAGGAAGTTTGGAGATTTGTACAGATTTTTACAGCGGCCCTTCAACAATAGAGGTAGAAACCCCCAGTCTTATACAATCGGATTTCTTAAAATCCTAATTCGAGTGTTGAATCCACCATGGCTATCCTTGCGTACTTCACTTATGTATTCGTCCAAGTGAACCAATCATCCACATTACCGACAAAGTCTTGACCTAGGGCAAAGAAGTCTTGGGCTAAAAACGGAGTATCGATGTTTTGATCGAATGCCTGGGCAATCGAGGAAGGATTCGACATGTCATTCATCTGGTTGACAGAGTTGTAACCCACAGCACTCCCAGCCGGCGTTGACTGTGCAGAAGTGGATGTTTTCGATAAAGAGTGTACTCGAGTAGGCTCTGGTAGAGGGTGGCGGCTAAGAACCTCTCCGTCAGTCATTGAAGGATGGATTGGCCGCAGGGAGTTCCCAAATATAGATTTCGAGTTACTGGCGAGCCTTGATATTTGCGTATTGTCCAGAATTTTCCAGAATGCTGTAAGGTCAACTTGATTGCTCATGTTTGGTACATTTTCCACCGTTGATGACTCGTAAGCACGAGTTACCATTCGCTCGAACTGACGGAGATCGACTGCCTGATCATTGTTAGAGATCTTCCAGACCTACATTTTTTCACTTACCAATTGGTTGACGCACGACCAATATTTACCGAGTTCCTGGACGAATTCGAAACAGGTCGAATATTTAGCTTGTCTTTCGGCGCGCTTCTCGACGTCTTCCGTGTAGCTTTGCTGCAAGAAGATTGTTGCAACTATCGCAATGGTTTGACCAATCAAGGGATCGCTAAACTGGAATTGCTTCTCGTGTGCTACCTCGAGTAGATGGATGATCCAGTCAGTATGGGATGATATTAAATCCGCCGTGTGCTGGAGAAAGAGTTCTGGAATCTGGTTGACGCGAAACCGACGTAGATGAATGCTCAGAAGGAGGGGATGATTGAGAGTGCAAACAATTGAGTGGTAAATGATCTGCAGATAAAGCCAAGGTACCCAGTAGCTTCTGTTGACTGACAAATCCGAGATTGCGTGGTCAGCAAACCCTGATGGCTTAAATCGGTGTTTGTAGGGCAAGCGAGATTCCACTTCCATTTGGTGTAGCATGATTTTGTGGTAGCGAGACTCACCTGACCAGGGCGGATGTTGGTCAAGCTTTCCACGTTGATGTGTCCATTGGCGAACTTCATACCAGACCTCTGTCATCTGGATGGCATATGATTCGATGCCTAGATCAGATGATGATGCTAGCTGTGACCCTCCGTCGCTCTGGTGGTTGGTCGATGCTAGTTCGTTCGCACTATTGGACGTCGGATATCTTAGCTGCGCTGTTTCGATAGTGAGAGTCAGTGGTCCGAAGTCACCACACAAATACTGCAGCATAATTATACTCCAGAGACATCGATTGTGCTCATCAGCCTGCGATGGCTGTACCTTGTGCCGGCTGTAGAAGTCTAGTCTAGCGGCTCGTGCTAGCCCTGTAGCCAAAGACAGATAAATGCCGGATTGCTGCCGACTGCCATCTGGACGCTGTTATTCGAGTGCGGTGGAAAATATGTTTCCACGTACCATTGAATTCGCTCAGTGACAACAAACACAAAGACTGCAATGTCGAAAGCTCGACGGTGCCATCAATAATGTGCTTCATCACGAGCTGTCGCGCCAGTCGCAACCACTGCACATGTTGTGCCTGCTGGCCGAGCTCAGACATGTCTGGGACTCTGAAGCGCAAGGCTAGCGCGGCGACACAAAGGCGGAGCTCGACTTCTCGGGCATTGATAGTGGCTATGAAGTGTTTGGAATCAAAAAGAGGGAGCGGTTGGCAATGGCAGAACTGCAGGTAAAGCTCGGCCAAGTTTCGCATCACATCGGCTGCCGGAAGCGGACTGCTATAGTGTCAGATGTTATGACGGTGTAGAGGAGGATGTAGATGGCGATAGCAGAAGCTTACACATCATCTGGTGTTCGAAGCAAAGCCTCAGAGTCCTCATCAAGTCGAGGCAGTGAGCGGGACGATGCGAGCCATCTGAAAGCTGCGATTAGATATGTTAGAGTAAGAAAAAGAATTTTAACACACCGAACTTGGTCAAGAACTTCGGTAACCTTCTCGTCCAGACCCACCACGCGCTCTTCCTACAAGGTGTTAAGCCCAGACGGTAGATAACATCAATGTTTGAACTGACCAAAGCGCTAGGCTCATTGATGTTGATGTCCGTGTCTGGAACAAATTGATACGAAGCAGCAAGGCCCGAGATATCATGGGTGTCCTCAAGGAGAGCGGATCTCGCGCCTGTCCAAGTACATTCCTGACCGAGTCTGGAACAAAGGGAGCAGACAGGTTTCTGGCCTGAGCATGCTGCTTTCTTTCGGCTTCGAGCTCCCGTCAGAACGTGTCCCGAAAGTTGAGGTCGAGCATGTTGCCTACCGACAGCGGTCACACGCTTCTCGCACACGTTTCCTGACCTTTGTAGGCGGACTGTTCATGGTGAGTCCAGTTCAAATCCTGGGGTGAATCGCAAGCTTCCAGCATCAAGAGATTATTTTGAAATATGATCAGCCATTGGATCTGGACCCGCGGTAATCGAGCTAGTTTCGTCCCTTGACTTTCGCGTTAATCTGCAGTGGTTGAATGTACAATGAGGTAAGAATGGAGAGAAAGATGAATTGAAGCTCAGATGACCTTGAAGTGTGGGGCAATAATTCCGGCGCGCCTGCCGTACCTTTAAAGTGAAATTTGACGCGACTGAACACGTCGAACATGATTATACCTTCACACTACTCCGTTACCCCTACAAATAATTCAAACTCACTTTCGCTCGTTACTCTTCCATTTCAAGACTATCTACCATTCCGCCGATTTGACTTCCCTCATCCACGCGATCGACCAGGCAAACCTACGATATGCTATCTTTAAAATACTTGCGAGTTGAACCCATGCCTGAGAAGCGATATTTACTTGATCTACCAGATGAATTGCTTGATGAGATTGTGCAGCATATTTACCTCGGCGGCGGTAGGTTTGTTCGTGATGTGCTTCCCATCTCTCTCGTTTGCTGTCGGTTGCGCAAGGCTGCAGCGGCCATCCTTTTCCATACCCTCCACGTAAGACTCATGAAGCATTGTGTCGATCGAAGGACTTTCAACCTTTTATTGGATGTTGAGCTATCCCCCTACGTTGCCTCAAATGTGCGTCATATTCAACAGCATGATGGCGTTGATGGCATTGAAGATGAATGTGAAGGCTTAAATCTGTCCAACGAGTTGGTTAGAGCCGTGGCTCTCCAGGCCTTACGATTATTGCAGAACGCGAGGAGATTAAGGTGCGTTTCCAATGCTAAGCTAGTGATTGACTCCGACCTAAGTCTATGGCAGTGTCGGCTGCAACAGGAGCCCGCTGCTTCTCTTGATGCAAGAGGCTTTCCCCGACAAGACATTTAACATCAGAATTGAAGGTTGCCATTGCCCGTTGAGTAAGTGCAAGGATGGACAGGTCTTTAATAAGCAGCATCACTTCGCACTTGCAGTTCCCAGTAGAAATGCAAGATCTACCTTGCATGATTACGCATTTGACTGTCCTGGGACTGTACTGGCCCTTGTATGGAACCAGCCCAAAGTTTCCAATCTATCCGACTTTGATGGGTTAAATCTGGTAAGAACCTTTGACAAGTTGCAGGAATTACATCTCAGGGCCAGCTCAGATTCCCAGCTTACCTCGAGTGAAATCCCTGAGATGCTTCTAGTCATGCGAGATCTAAGACGTCTCTCCCTCACAGGGTCTGGCTTCTGTTCTGAGACGCTGAAGATAGTCAGTAAACTCGACAAGCTTGAAAGCCTTCGCTTGCATGCGGGCTCGGAACGAATCTTCCATACTCAGCTTCGAGATCACGACTTTGAAGGTCTTCCTTATTTGCGCCTACCGAATTTGAAAAGCCTCGAAATCCGATACATCAGCAAATATTTGTCAATCGAGCACGTCGTGCCGTCCTCACTTCGGCATTTACGGCTGGAATATCAAAATCGAAGTGATCGGCTTGGTGCTTTTGACCTTCGATGGATCGCCAAAACTGCACCCGATCTGGAGTGTCTTGAGCTCAACATAGGCTCTCTCGAGAATTTGTGGCATCCTACAGCCATTGCGGGAGTTGATGTTGATGTTGAAGTCTACAGAATACTTGATGCTCTGTCCTCGTTTAAGAAGCTACAACGTTTGCGCCTCTTTCCCTCTTATCGGCAATCCACCGCGGGCCATCTCAGATTCAAGCAACCCATCGACGATGAGCAAGCAGTGAGAATCTTTAACCATCTTCGTCGGCAATGTCGAAACTTGCAAGTATTGATCATCAGCAGTTCATACTTGGACTACCAATCTATACTCGACCCATATGCTCAATATGTGAACGATCCAATAAAATGGGTCGCCAGACCTTCTGGCAAGAAAACCATCCTCATAACGCATCAGGCCAAGAAGAATTATCACCTAGAGCAGATCTGGGAAGGTGAACGGAGACTCACTATGAGAAATGTACGACGATACGGACGCAAGCCTCATTTTGATGAGATGGAGGAATGGGCTTTGCCCAGCTATGAATTTCCTTTTGATGAGCCATTACTGTGGCACAGTCGATGAGTGTGGATGAAACTTTGCAAAGTGTATGCTCTGTTTGGAGTCCGGAAGCAAGGCTGGGGACTGTCATGAAGTTCCCCTCTGCTACACGACTTCTCCAACTCGTGCTCAAGCATGCATAAACTTTCCGAGCAGAGGAGCATCAAGTATTCTGTAGACTTCAACATCAACATCAACTCCCGCAATGG
>Ga0139314_100385_pt1 | contig 11556 bp, 9 predicted proteins | sample In2P11_FD_99376 | JGI IMG/M metagenome (GOLD analysis project Ga0139314, IMG submission 99376)
CTTCATGAAGTGTTGTTTAGCACAGGAGCTCCAAGTGGAATTCCACCCTCATTTCAGAGTGTCTCCCTAGTGAGGATATTTGGGGAGTCCAATTCAAGATTTCCATGAAGCTTTATTGCAGGTGTGTTAAAATTGGCAACTAGGGCCAAACTCTATGTGGGTCATATTATTCATGGCTGGTAATATTTTTATTAGATTCCTCTCATCGAGAGGTGTAGGCTTGATCTAAAGATCATCTGATTCCGATAAGTATTTGTGGAGATACGAATTTATTTTGAATATGGAATTATTAACAAACTGACCTACAACTCATGTAGGCTCAAAAGCCCAACAATCACATCTATTCAAACATCAACAATTGTGTATAAATATAGGATGAATTTTCCTCATTTGCACTCACTCATCTCATCACATCTCTCTCTGTCTTTCTTGCGTAGAAAAGAGGCTTTTCTCTACTGCGCAGAAAAGAGAATCTCTCTCACACATGTGGAAGGAAGCACATAGTTTTGGGGCAGCAACTACAGAACCAAAGTTTGACTAGCATTGACCAGATGACTCCCTCCTCAGAACTACACTGTAGGTCCATCTGGATCTCCTCTGAAGGCCGCATTTTTTAGTGGTGGAATCAAGCTGACCCGACGGTCAGTTTGCGAGATATTGTTTGCCTTAGTTTGGGATTGATCTAGGGTTTGTTGCTGCTAATGTAAATACAATTTATGTACTATTTCTCTCTTCTGGATTATTGAAGATAAAGGAAGATTTGATCAAAGGGTTTCCCCACATTCGGGTTTGTCCCTGGCTAGCCGCCACATCTTGTCTCTCTTGTCTTGGCTTGTTTTCTGTCGATCATTTAATGTTCTATCTGCACTTTACTTTATGTACATGTGATTGCTAATCTGTGGATAGTAAAAATAAAGATAATTAAACTGTTATAAGCATGGAACATACCATAAATTAACATGGTATCAGAGCCGAGGTGAAGACAAAGCTTGAGTAAGAGTAAGAGCAATCACCAAAGAGAAGATTGGCGAGGCTATTCTAAAAGAATTATGGGGTCTTCATCACTCTTTCCTACCGAGGACAAGCTCCGTGAGAAAGCTGACTATCCCGGATGGAAGATGTCTATCGATCTAACCCTAGAAGATCAAGGAGTTTTGGACCATGTGAGAGGCAATATTGTTGAGCCTCTGTCAAATGCATCCGCTTCTGCTAGGAACAAATGGAAAACCGGAGAAGTCAAAGCAAAGAAGATCATCTAGGACTCTATTAACAAAGGCTTGGTGGCCTACATCTCCGACCTGAACACTCCAAGGAAATCTATGATAGACTGGTGAGTTTGTTTAAAGTTAATGATGCAAATCAAGTTTTGTTTCTTAGAAATAAGCTAAAGGAAATTAAGAAGGGTAAAGATGAGAGTATGCAAGCATACTTCTTAAGAATCACCGAGATCAGGAACGATCTCCTATCTACTGGGGAGAGTATTACTAATAGGGAAATGGCACTCATGACTCTTTGAGGATTACCATCTGAATGGTACGTGTTCAGGACTACTCTTTTGAATAATAATGTAATTCCTGGTTTTGAGGAATTAATGGCTAGATGCATCCAAGAAGAAACAAGGGTAGAAGAGAAAGAAATGTCCATGCCTAAAGGTCCTCCTGCTGCCTTTTCTTCTCATGCTAAGAAAAGAAACACTTCTGGGACTAAATCAAAAAGAAAGGCTAGACGTAAGGGTGGAAGAGATGGATGATGTTACATTTGTGACAAAGCAGGTCACTATGCAAGGGAGTGCCCTGATAGAAAGCACTCACACTAGGATGATGATCAAAATCCCTCTCATGGTAATCAAAGGAATGGAAAATTCAATAGCAAAGTTAAAAGGAGTGCTGGAAGTCAAGGAAGAGGACAACCATTCAAGAAGGCTAGAAATTCCAGGTATGAATCCAACATTGTTGAAAATAAGCAGGATGACTATTATCTACTAGCTGCTTTATCTACCTCTGTTCTTTTAGACTCAATGGGAATTTGGCTCATTGATAGTGGTGCCTCAAGGAGCTTCACTGGTTACAAAGACGTTCTCCATAATCTAATAGAGAAAGAAATTAACCTGGAAATTTTCCTTGGATATAATATGAAATATCCCGTGAAAGGTGTATGCAATGTCTCTCCAAAGTGAATCAAGGTAATACGATCCACTTATAGGATGTATTATATGTACCTGACCTCAAAAAGAACCCGGTTTCCATCTTGGCAATGGAAGACAAAGGCTACAAGGTAACCTTCAGTGATGGCAAGGTACATATATGGAAAAATAATGTTAAAGATGCCTTCACTTTTGGGTTTCGAGTTGATTCATTATATCAGGTCAGTGGAAGTCCGCTAGGTGTCATGTCTTGTGACACATCTCTTTAGTCTGAACTTTGGCATCAGAGGTTTCCCACCTTCATTACAAAGCTCTACTTGATGTAAGACAAATGGTAATAGGGATGCCTAAATTCTGAGTAGAGAAAGAAGGTGTATGTCTAAGATGTGCCAAAGGAAAGCTCAAAAGGGGACCATTCCCCTCAAGCCAAAGCGAGACCTCCGATATATTACAACTGGTTCACTCAGACATATATGAGGCTGGCATCAAGAGGGAGACTACTACACCATATACTCCTAAACAGAATGGTGTGGCGGAAAGGAAGAACCATACGATTGTGGAAGCTATCTGTGCCATGCTCCATGATCAAAGACTTCTGAAGTTTCTATGGGCTGAAGCTGTAAACACCGTCGTATATGTACAAAACCGATTCCCTCATCAAGCATTGGGTTCCAAGACTCCTGAAGAAATGTTCATCGGTAATAAACCTGACGTATCTCATTTTAGAATTTTTGGAAGCCCTCTATATTTTCATGTGCCAAAAGAGAAAAGGAATAAATTAGGTGCATCTGGAAAGAAAGGAAACTTCGTGGGCTATGGAGAAAATACTAAGGGCTATAGAATCTATGTAGCTGGTCAAAGGGAAGTTGTGATTAGTCATGATGTCACCTTTGACAAAGATATGGCTCTCAGCATGGTGGATAATCTTCCGACTTTGAGGAGCTCTCAAGAAGCCGACACCAGGGAACTGAAAGAAAAGGATGATGAAACAATGCCTAATGTGGAAGAAACCATGGATCCGATTGATCCTCCTCCACATGAGTCCTCATCTTCTAGGAAGAGACCTTCATGGATTAGGGGGCTACTTGATGAAGTTGAAGGATATGCTGCACCCCGAGGAACCTTCCGTGAAAGTAAGAAACCTAACAGGTATTATGGATAATTGACCATCATGAGCACGATCATACAAAATAAGCCTTCATCATTCTCATATGCCGTCAAGCATCAAGTATGGAAGGATGCTATGACCAAAGAATATGAGTCTATTATGAAGAATGATGCCTGGGAAGTAGTTCCCAGACCCCAGGACAAGACAATTATCACTTCTAAATGCATTTACAAGATAAATCATTCAGCAGATGGAAGTACAGAAAAGTATAAGGTTCATTTTGTTTCTCGTGGTTTCTCCCAGAGGGAAGGTATATACTATGATGAGATATTTGCACCTTTTGCCATACATACGACCATCCACTCGATCATAGCCCTTGTGGCTTCATAAGGATGGAACCTACATCAAATGGATGTCAAGACCGTATTCTTGCATGGTTCAATCAAAGAAGAGGTCTATGTGGAGCAACCCGAAGGATTTGAGATTTATGATCAAAAATATCATGTATGCATGTTGAAGAAAGATCTCTACGGGTTGAAGCAAGCACCTCGAGCGTGGTATGAGAGGATAGATAGTTACTTGATGAAGCTGGGATTCACTAGGAGTGAACCCGATCCTAACCTTCACTTTAAAGTTGAAGATGACAAACCTCTCATACTAGTGTTGTATGTGGATGACCTCTTCCTAACAGGTGCAGACCCTCTTATTCACAAATATAAGAGGGAGTTGGCTTCTACATTTGAAATGAAGGATCTAAGATTGATGCACTATTTCCTAGGACTTGAAGTCTGGCAGAAGCCAACGGAAATTTTCCTATCTCAAGGAAAATATGTGGTGAAGATATTGGAAAGATTTGGTATGGTAGACTGCAAGCCTGTAACTATCCCGATGGAGCTTGACTTCAAGAAGTTAAGCGGTAGTGCTGTTGGACCTATTTTATGAAATGCTACCGAGTATCGGCAACTCATTAGAGCATTAATGTCCTTAGTGAACTCCTGTCCAGATATATGCTTCACAGTCAACATATGGTTGAACCTCACCTCATACATTGGATTGGTGCCAAGAATCTGTTAAGATATCTTCGTGGCACAATTACATATGGGTTAAGATACACTACCAGAGATGTGAGACTACTTGGATACACTAATGCTGATTGGGCAGGCAATGTGGACAACCGTAAGAGCACTTCCGGGTGCTGTTTCTCCTTGAGATCTACTTCAATATCCTGGATGAGCAGGAAGCAGAAGTCGGTGGCTTTGAGCACCGCCGAAATAGAGTGTATTGCTGCTTGTATGACCTCCTGTGAGGCAGTCTGGTTGCGAAAGCTCTTTAGTGAGCTATTTGGATTTACATTGGATAACACCGTGATCCTATGTGACAACCAAAGTGGGATTTGTTTATTAGAGAATCTCATATTTCATGATCGCTCCAAGCATATCGATATCAAATATCACTATATTCGAGATATGGTGCAGCGGGGAGCTATAAGGCTGCAACATATCGGTACAGATGAACAGGTCGCCGACATTCTGACAAATCCCCTAGGGAAAGTCAAATTCCTGAGTTTTCAAGAACAACTTGGTGTTGTTCAAAGACTCTCTGATGAGGGACCTGTATGATGCATTGAGCTCTGGGAGCTCCAGGGGGGTGCGGGGTACTTCTTGGAGCGACATATGACTATAGGGTGATTCACCATCCCCTGGTGGTATGCATGTACACCCCATGGCGACTATGTAGCAGGATGATTAGTTCTCCTGTGAGGCTTGGATGATGTGTTCTCCATGGCGTTTATGTAGCAGGATGATTAGTTCTCTTGTGAGGACAATATTGATTAAGTTCTTTTGTCAAGGCATCCTACCCATGCAGTTTGGGACTCATGGGATGTACCTCTCATCTGATAAATGAGCAGAGAAATGAGGATAGGGACCATAGTAGTACTGATGGACGCATCGCTGTATCTACTGTACTCCCTATGCTAGCATGACCTTCATTGATATGGGATCAATGATACTGGTTTGGGACCAATGGTAGGAGTGGTACATACTATGACGCTAACTTCGGGTTGGTTGAGACTGGTCCGAGACTAGTGGTACACACTCTAAGACTGACTTTGAGTCAGTGGAGGATGATTCTGGTCTGGGATCAGTGGTAGGAGTTGTACCCACTATGACGCTAACTTCGGGTTGGTTGATACCGGTCTGGGATCAGTGGTACATACTCTGAGATTGACTTTGAGTTAGTATGATACATCCTCGGTCATTTCTTCCTCTTCATAATTCAAACAAAGCAGAGCAGATCAGAACATAGTAGAGCAGAGTAGATTAGAACAGGGCTGAATAGAACATAGAAGAGTAGGCAGGATAGAGCATAGCAGAGTAGGGGTCAAGCTGTACAGGGTAGTGCATTTGATGGATGAATAGTAGAGACTGACATACATATTGCAGATGGAGTTCTCCCTAGTTGAGAGGGAGTGTTAAAATTGGCAACTAGGGCCAAACTCCATGTGGGTCATCTTATTCATGGCTGATAATATTTTTATTAGATTCCTCTAGTTGAGAGGTGTAGGATTGACCTAAAGATCATTTGATTCCGATAAGTATTTATGGGGATATGAATTTATTTTGATTATGGAATTATTATCAAGCCGACCTACAACTCATGTAGGCTCAGAAGCCCAACAGTCGCACCTATTCAAACATCAACAATTGTGGATAAATATAGGAGGACTTTTGCTCATTTTCACTCACTCATCTCATCACATCTCTCTCTCTCTCTCTCTTGCGTAGAAAAGACGCTCTTCTTTACTGCGTAGAAAAGAGATTCTCTCTCACACATGTGGAAGGAAGGACGCAGTTTTGGGGTAGCAAGTGCAGAACCAAAGTTTGACTAGCATTGACCAGAAGACTCCCTCCTCAGAACTGCGCTATATGTCCATCTAGATCTCCTCTGAAGGCTGCATTTTTTGGTGGTGGAATGAAGTTGATCTGACAATCGATTTGCGAGATATTGTTTGCCCTAGTTTGGGACTGATCTAGCGTTTGCTGCTGCTAATGTAAATCTGATTTATGTACTATTTCTCTCTACTGGATTATTGAAGATAAAGGAAGATTTGATCAAAGGGTTTCCCCACATTGGGGTTTTTCCCTAGCTAGTTGCCACATCTTGTGTCTCTTGTCTTGGCTTGTTTTCTGTCAATCATTTAATGTTCTATCTGCACTTTACTTTATGTACATGTGATTGTTAATCTATGGATAAAAAGAAAGATAAGTAAACTATTATAAGCATAGAACATACCATAATTTAACAAAGTGTTCACCCAGTTTTGCGCACTTCCTGGGTGTAGAGGCATTTTGTGGAGCTCAAATTTCTTTAGCTAGAATGAATCGAGAGATCTGATGATTTGCAGAGAGATTTACTACTTTGAGACCGAAATTTTGGTAGTGTTTTGCAGGGTAAAAGTCTTGGTCATTTTGTGGGCCGAATTTCTCCATTTTGGCAGTGCATAGAGCTCACTAGAGAAAGCTTGCGTAGTGGAAGATGGAAACTAATTTCTGAAGGAGATTGGCTGGAGGAGAAGCTAGACTCTAGAGGGGATTTTTTGTGGAATTTTAGTGGCATTACGCAGAGGATTTGGAAGTTTCTAGAGCATTATTTCTCAGCAGTGCGTGTAGCCAACCAGATGGCCACTCACACTATTTGGTGGGCTCACTCGTCACTCAGAATCATCCCAAACGTTTCTAGGCTTTTGTGGTATTTGGAGACGAGTCTATGGTTTCATTTTCGGCTTGATTCAGAAAATATTCAGGCCATAAATCCACTTTCTTTCAAAAATGTGTTTTCCTAGTCAACTGACAATTTGCACCACTTTGTGGGTTTGCTGGAGACTTGGTTTTGGGCCACTCCCTTTCTAGGTTTTTTTGGCCTTGTTTAGAAACCGCACCCGCTAATTTATCAGAATTTTCTTAGCACTTATGAGGGGAAATTTTCCATTTCCTACTTGGCACTAGCAACAAAAATTTATTAGGTCAGTGCAGAAATTAGGGAGGAGCTTCTACAACACTTGGGCTTCATTATTATCACCTAAGTTTTTCCTTGCTTTCTTGTAGCAAGCTAGGTTCTACTGTTACCATTTATTGTAACCATTATGCTCACATTAATAAACTTACTTAGGCTTGGTTCATATTTCTGGTGTTTAATTCATGTGCTTGCATGTTTTTGAGATTGCAATTTGTAGTTAGTTCATAGCCTCTGTTATTTCTTGTATTTTCCTATTAGGAATATTATAGTGGTATTAGAGCCATGATCTTGGCCAGTTGTGGGATAGGCAACTAGATCATGGGAGATTTGGGCATGTATGCATAGTGAAGGATTAAACCATAGACAATCCATGGCTCAAGGAAGATTAAGTATGCAAGAATTCTGGGGTGGAATCCTCTAGAGCGATGAGAGGTTGGTCCAGTTGAGGAAGGTGATTGACCAAATCCATCCTCGTCCTTACAATTGAGACACTAGAGAGTCAACATAATATGGGCACTAGATCTCCTCAAAGGGAGCAGACAAGACAAGGATCATTAGAGGGTGAGACCACGAGGCATTATTGTTGGTGGAGACCTAGCTTCAAATGTCAGGAGCCTGAGGAGGAGGTTGAGCGTGAGGCTGAGAGCACACAAGATTGTGGGGAGCACGTAGATACACCCAGTGTGACGTAGGAGTCATTCTTGTTGGAGACTCCCTTGACCACTCTGGTTGACATCTTAGAGGAGAAAGTAAAGCATACACGCAAAGGGCCATCCATTGATGAGGTGCTCAGAGACGCAGAGGTTTCCACTACTGAGGAGATGCCATTCGTTGTTGAGGTATACATTAGTGAGGTGTCCATGGTTGTGTCTAAGTTTTTTGGTAATAACAACACACAACAGATTGGCGAGGTACTAGGATACATGTCCACCATTGGTGAGGTGCCAAGGGATACCATGGTATTATATTATGGACGCCCACAATAGTTTCGTCAACTCCTGGTCATCCTTCTAGCATTGAAGAAGAAGGCCACGATAGTATGAGAATACATTCTACAACAGAACGAGAAGTTGGAAGGCAAGAGAGCAATATGTCCCGAGTCCACAAGAAAGCTGACTCGTGTTGGCGAGTGGTTGTATTCCCTAATGGTACAACTAGAGTGACCATTGGAGTGTTAAAGCAACCCTTTGTAGACATACATAGATGGGGATTGTGGCATTAGTAGGTTGCCTCTACACATTGAAGAGAGACAGGCCATGTCACCTAGTCAGGTTATAGGTGTTGACCACACCAGTGAGATGAGGTGACATGAGATGTGTAGGGTTGGATGGTGAGAGATATTGAGTTGGTATCTAGTGGAGCTGGCTAGGTGTCTAGACATATTCATGGCCAAGAGCATAGTTCAACAGAGGTCGTGGGTTACTAGAGGAGTACGAGGGTCAGAATATTGTTAGGATCCAGGTGGGTTCCTCGTCATAACATGGGATTATTTAGTGATGGTATTTGTAGTGAAATGGATCAAGTGATTGAGCGCCCACACACTTTCAACTCTCCATCAACACTAGTGTCGAATTGGATTGACAGGGGGGATTGTAGGATGATCAACATACTCTGGCAAGGGCTAGTCAGGGGAGGTTCCATCAGTCAAGGCATTATATGGAAACAATTCTCTCTTATTGGCATATTGGACACATGAGCTACTGAGGCTAGGCATAGTAGTATAATTTCTGTTAGCATGTAGTGGATCCACTAGTAAAGTAGCGGATTCATGGATGCATGTGGGATGGACTAGGATGTTGGGTGGTGTAGCAGTTGGTGTAGGTGTTCAGTGGTGCACAAAGTCATGCCATAGAGTTCGGTGTTCTGTAGAGGAGCACAAAGGTGCATGGAGGGGTGTCGTGTTGTGTGGGCCTGCACTGTGAAGTAGGAGAAATTCACACTACCTCGAGGTTTCACATGGAGTGATAGCTACTTTGTAACAAGAGGGATACCATATGATTCAAGATGATATGGTGACTAGTAGTGGTGTCTAACAGTGCACAAAGGTGTGCAATTGCACGCAGTCGTGTGCCAAGGGGCACAAAGATACATGTTCTTATGTAATGGTGCGCACGGGTGCTTGGTTGTGTGTAGTGATGTGTGATGCTTCCCATTGGGATTTTGGAGCGTTACCACCAGGGAAGTTACCCAATAGAGATGACAGACATGCAATTAGGTATAGTTCACCTATGATCAATGAGGATGCATATGAGCACCATTTGATGTTATCCATGGGGATTCATGTGCCTCTCTCACTTTGACATTATTTTCAAGCATAAAGGAGTTGGTTGTTATCCCTTGATACATTCATTATGAGAAAGAAGACATGAGAGGCTCACTCGAGACAATTAGTTGGGAAACAGAGTATTTAGGGAGAGACTTCTCGGTGGTGGCATTTGGTTAGGGCATGAGCTGATGGGTGCAAGATTAGGGAGGTGACCATGAGTGAGCTGCATGGTGCACTATCGACATGACAACTCGAGGTGTTATGTGAGCATGAGGTACAGGGGATGGTAGTCCTAATTAGTAGGAGGATGCCTAAGCTCCAGGAAGTATCCAGGTACATCATCGAGAGTTGGGATAGTAGATTTCATTGTGTGCTCTGGAAGGAGCGTAGCAGTTTGTCATATGTGGGACAAATGATTGATGCTTGGTGTCCATCAATTGGATACATACAGGGTTCAGAGATGAGGCACAAAGGAGTCCCAATAGTTAGTTGCATGTCACTACAGTAGGCAGTGAGGATTGGGAGTTGTGGACCTCTATTATGGCTATGGGATCTAGGGATCCAGTTGATTGGTGGGACACTCCATTTCTTAGTGAGTACAGTTAGGATAACAGGTGATCCAGTTTATTCTTAGGCTGACACATGGGGGATCACCAAGGTATTCATAATATGGCAAGGCAGGTTTTTACTCAGGATTGGGGTCAGCCATGAAGTGATAGGCTCTGACACTGCTGAGTCACTTGAGCAGGTGTTACACAACATTTTGTCATTGTCCCTGTACTCCCTGTTCCGCAATCCCGGAGTACCTCTATAGTGACCCTCATGTGTTTTCCTATCATGAAGAAACTCCCATTAAGTAACCTATTGATGAGCAGAACATTTCCCTTTTGCATCATTTCCTAAGAATCTTCCTTTTACCCCAGTTTACAAGACCGACGCTAATGACCAGTTCATCCCCCGCACCAATCTGCAAAGTTTAACACTGGGACTAGTGCCGATCAGCACTACTGAGCCTTGTCTTAGCTGAGCCGATCCTTGTTTGCAAATTTTTTAAATATGGAGTCGAAGCTTCCAGGTCTAGAAGCTTTGTAACGGAAGTCCGATAAATGGTTGGGCTAGATGGAGCCGAGGAAGTCAGTTTGGGTTCCTTTCCCCTACTGGGATGGAACAAACCCAAGAGATAAGGCCTCTCCCATGATAAGAGGAGCCATTTCTCCTCCATCAAATACATACAAGAGGAACCATATCCCTTCCATCAAATATATACAAGAGGAACCATCTCCCCTCCATCAAATATATACAAGAGGAACCATCTCCCCTCCATCAAAGCTATACAAGCCCCTCCTTTCTCACCCTCAATTAGTTTTTGGATGTAGTTTTCAGTCTTAGTATTTTTGGAGCTTGAATAACCAACAAGATATTATAGCTTGTAGCTCTCTAGTTTATGATGGAGGGAGAATAGTGTGTTTGGTTTGGTTTGAGACTAAAGGGAAGAAGCCTTAAAACTTCCATTGTTGGGGTTATCCATGAGATGCTCACAGAAGTGTGGGAACCCGGATATGTCGGAGGATACCAACAACGTCAAGGCATTGGTTGTAATCTCTTTCTGAATTTATATGAATACAACTATTGATTGATTTCCTTCATGAAGTGTTATCTTACATCTTTATGGCTTAATGTTCCTTGACCTATTAAGTAGGATTATTACAATTTGTATGCTATCATGTTTTTCGTTTGTTGTTTGTTTGCTTGTTTCAGGTATTCGAAGGAAGGAAACGAAAGATAGTTGGAGTAAGGAAGCAGGACTATCACCAAGTGGAATAACGTTCTAAGAGGTAGGCCCTCTTATTTGATTCTAGCTTAAGGAGATTTTCCATATATTGTTTGTTTGTGGCTAGACCCGCTCTCTCGGGTTAGAGGAATTGTTTGTGTCCACACTAAGAATTTACCTGCACCACAAATTGGCGACTCCACTAGGGAGCCAATCCTTATGTTTGATTGATTGTCATTTTATGGTTCTGT
>Ga0139314_100386_pt1 | contig 11554 bp, 7 predicted proteins | sample In2P11_FD_99376 | JGI IMG/M metagenome (GOLD analysis project Ga0139314, IMG submission 99376)
TGGAGCGATCTTGATCAAAGAAACACATAGAGTAAAGCTCAGGAGGAGTCACGCAGTGGAACAGTAGAAGGACGGGAATCATTGAAATAACCGAAACCACAGTGAACCATTGAAGAATGGCGTATAACCAAAACAAAGAGATGAACTAACTCCTAATCTGAGTTTTACAATCAATTCTCAAATCCCTCAATCTCTCAACTATCCTAAATCTCTCATAGTCTCCTACATTCGAGAATATTTACAAATATGTCTCACAATATTCAATTAAATCATATTCTAGCTTCTCTCATTAATATCACTCAAACTCTTAATAATTACATTAATTCAATGCTTACGAAACCAACTTCCTTGAAACACAAGACCCCCTATGTCTACTAAAATACAATGATAATGTTGAGCTGAATGCTCCTGCATCAGAGTCCCCATGTAAGAAAATTTATGACCACCTGGTCATAAGTCTAGATGATTAATTCCTCTTAGATCCCAAACTTTATTTTGTAATCTGTCTTTGCTTATCCACTGTTCTATTGTTGTTGTTGTCTGTTGTTGTTCTCCAAGTCTCCATACCTAATGTTGTAATGCTCCACTTGCCATGCTTTCATAGTCTACTGTTGTCACTCCTTTCCTTTCTTGTTGTTATCTTCTTCTGAGACACTTCCATCATTAACCTTCTTATCAACTCAATTTCTCTGTCTAGTATATCCTCTGTCTGCTGATTGTCTTCAACTCTTAATCGCTGGATTTCCATTACTACTGCCACTCTTTTATCCTTCCTCTCTTGTTCACTATTATCTTGCACCTTTTCAGCTGCTGCCATATTGTCTTTCAACACAATTTTTTGCTTCTGTTTTCTATACCTATCGACTCCTCCTTGTCTTTAATTTATGACAACTTCTTTGTCATCCTTCATCAACAATTTATCCTAAACATTTATCCTCTATTCTTCTAATTTCCTCCTGTGAAAGTCTATCTCTCTATATAATTCAATGATTTTACTTGGAGTAAACTTTGGAAATTTTACATGATCTCCCATTTCTTCATTTACTATTGACCCATCATCACATGGCCCTTCTTCCTCTTCTAAATATTTCTTAACATCCTTCAGTAGATGTTCTTCCTCTTCTTCTTTCATTTGGTTGCCCACCTGTGCCAAATATGTTCTAGTTTCTGCAACAAAATATGCACTCCTAAGACAATTATCAAAATAAAAAATATAAGGCGTTTGTACCTCTTCTTCCTCTTCTGGCAACCTTTCAGCACATTGCTTTAATCTCCCCTTTAACTTTTCAGTCAACACATCAGTATGCTGATTCAAACTCAAAGAACTCTTGAGATTGTCAGCAAGTCTCGTTCCAACAACATCTGTTTTAATGATGTCTCTCTGCACTTGTTCACTGTAGCAAATTGTTTCTTTTTTAGTCTCCTTGTCATATTCTGCTTCAAAACTTTCATTTTCTGGAAGGTATTCTTTCATGTTTTTGACAGTTTTAAAACACTGCCTATTTTCTTCCAAACCTACAACCGTACACAAATTATCAGTTTTAAAGTCACAAGACCTTACAGTCTCATTTGATGCTTCAGTCATCAAGTCTTCTGGCTGTTCTGAATCATTCATGTGATCCAACTCTGCTGGCTCTTCATCACTTTCAAAAAGTAATGGTCCACGTTCTGGTTCACATACCAAAACTTCAACATCTCCCTTTTGTTGTAGCTCAACTCTTTCAAACTTCTCTGTCTCCAATTTGGCATTTAAAATCTGTTCAAGTTCCCCCAGCTCCTTTATTAACTGCATATTCACTTGTTGATTCCTCTTCTCTTGTAGCTTCTACCACTTCACTTTCTTTCTCATGACATAACCATATTTCTGGTCCGTTTCATTTCCCTGCAACATTTCCATTAATACTTCAAGCTGAACTACTATCTCAACCATTTCTCTATCATATTCTTCATCCCTCATTCTCATGCCATTTGCCTTGGCATCCTTCTCCTTTTGTCCTCTGTTATGATCTCTTTCAGAACCTCTATTATGACTGTCACTAGTCATCATCCTCTCCATCTCTATGATTTCCTCACTTACTCACTATGAGTTGCACTAAAGCCTCTACAACAACAAGTCCTCCCTGTTGCCACTTACCTCACCAAGCTCTCCTCTGTACTTGGTCTTTTGGCAAGCACTTGGTTCTCTATCTTTGGAACCTCCTTTGAGCACTTCTCTTTTCTCCTTCTCGACTTCAACTCATCTGCATCTTCTAAGAACACAACTGTCCTCTTTATCCAATCCCTGTTGGAATTCTTCAAGATTCTGCCACATTTTGCTTTCATTCAGAAACTCTTACCAGCTTCTTTTATCTCTTAGCAATTCTACCCACATTCTTTTTGGAATTGCCTTTGGGAGTTCCAACAATACTTTTGCATCAATACAAAGACTACAACTTTCCAATCTTCAAATCAAATTAAAATAAAAACATTTCATCTCACCTTCAAGATCTCTATCTGATCTTGTATCCCCATTCACCTGCACTTTGAATGGACTGTTCTTTTCACTAGCCTTCAGTTGTATCTTCAAACTCTGTTACTTCAAGAACTTGCAAACATCCCTCTTGCAGTTTAACTACTGTAATCCTGCTCTAAAATTCACTTATTCAATATCTACTAATCATTAGACAAATTTGCATACCTTCACCTATCTTCAGGATCTCACCACTCCTGTAAATCTTTTTTAGCAAATCTTCATGCCTCCACTGCGCAAACTTTCAACATTTAGCTACTGTTAATTAGATTTAGAATCTAGTTCTTTCTTTCAATCTTCCAGCTTTATCTTGGCAAAGCTTAACTATCGGCAACAATTTCTCTTTCGCTGAGTTTTCTTCCACTCAGAAATCCTTACCAGTTTCCTTCATTACTGCTTCTTAAGGTTTGTTCTTTTGCTGAGATACTTCATTAGCTGCAACTATCAATCTTCAATCTATTTCTTTATCCAACAAAACTCAAATCAGAGTTAAATAAAACAATACTTGCATGATTTCACAAGCAGTCTCCATCCACTCTCCACATTGGAGTGAATCTTCATTCTTCAAAACATCGTTGTGGATTCTTTATGTTTCTGCAATCTCTTCTTAATTCTTACTCACCTACCTCTAAGAACTTAATTGTTCTTCTCCAATTTCAATTTCAAACATTTCACAATTCCATTTATACGGATTCATTGGCCATAAATCACTTGCTCTACATTTCTCAAAATCTGAACATTCTATCAAAATTCAAAAATTACAAGATTAGTATTCTTACCAATCTCCCAGCTTTTGCACACAGAATCTTCTTCTGCTCTGATACCAAAATGACACAGGAAAAGCCTGCTTTACCCACAGTATGCATATTGAAATGCATAAACCATTTTGCCCCAGGAAATAATATGACCTACCAGGTGAAATCTTCATTAGATAATTGTTTAAGGCACCTTTATTAAATCTTTGTAGAATGATTCATTAAACTAGCCCAGTGTTTCCATTAATTAATTCTTTCTATCAGACGATGTTTATCTAATCTTCATAAACCTTCATTAATCTTAATGCTCGCACATATAACTAAACCTTATTACCGCATATATATAACCTGCCCTGCTTCTCCACTTTGACGTATTTGGATTTACCGATAAAAACCTTTACAAACTTTGGGTCATACACAGGGTTAACCCACAAATTAGCAATTAGTGCTTTAATACTATTATAAACCTTTTACAATAGAAATCATCAGAAATCATGCGCAAACTTACCTTTTTCCGCTTATTCCTCAGACTCTGCACATTACCCGATGCTCCCTTATCATAATCGCACTCTCGGGGTTTCACTAACATGCCTTCCTCCGTTCTACCCGATATGCGATAACACAACCTGGATTCCAAATACCATAAACTGCGTTCATTACCTTCTCGGGTCCGCTCTCATCGCACTTCGCAATGTCGCTCATCGCAATTGCTTAGGCCCCGGTACATTACCATGGAATATTTGCGATGCGATCAAATCTTCGATTGCATCAGATATCGCAATAGCATACCGCACTTCCCTATGGCCAAGGTTAATTCACTCACCATTTAAATGTTGCGATGTGGGATTTAACAACAATTCTCCACCATTGATCAGAGCATTCGATCCAACGGTCAACAATGATTTTGCATGTCGCAATCATCCATCACTTAAGGCCACTTTACTCACTCTTGAGAAATGTTGCAATGCGATTTCACTTATCCCGTTCTCTGCGACTTAATCCTGTGCATTGATCTGTTAGATCCAACAGTTATTCTGCACTACCACTTCATTTCCTCGTTCATCTCTTTGTTTGGGTTATACACCGTTCTTCAATGGTTCACTATGGTTCGGTTATTTCAATGGTTCCCGTCCTTCCATTGTTCCATTGCGCGACTCCTCCTGAGCTTTACTCTATGTGTTTCTTTGATCAAGATCGCTCCAAACCATTACTTGGGTTCTTCAAATGGATTCAACAATCCATTGCGTTCCTCTATATTATTCTTCTTCTCTGTGTATTCACCTAGACTCTGCCTACACACATATGTTATAAACTTATACAAAATACTATGATTCATTCATAATTCATCACTCAATACTCAAACCACACACTTATACAATTTCGAAATTAATCTCTGTATATATAAACAAACATTTTACATAGTCTCACTATCTTTGGCTTGATCATTAATGTCGGTGGTCTCTGTTTTACAATCTGCTCGTAGGCTTACAGTCACCCTCTAGTTAGCTTAACTGTCTACTGGGTTTTTCTGGGTTTTTTACAAGCATCGCAAATATAAAGTTTCATAATTTTTTGAGCACTAGAGGTGGGGTTTTTGTTGGTCAAGGTTGTCATTTATGTCAATATGACATTATTGGAGATGACAAATATTCATGTGATACGTGAATAACCCTAACCTCATGCAAATCTTGAGAAAACCCTAATTACATGGAAGCCCAAATCTAGCATTCATTAAATGATAAAACCCTAGTCCTTAGCATAATAAACCCTAACCCTTACCCTTGTCCAAAAACCCTAGTTCTATCCTAATCCATGTCCTCATTCATTAATTATAAAACCCTAATTCCTAAATTTCATATTTCATAAAATCCCTTGATCCTAACCATACATCACCTTACATTACGTACTACCAAACATTATTAAAATAACCATAATTCTTGGCTCCAAATATGGTTTGAAACAATAAAAAGAAAAAAAATCCTTATTAACAACAATGAAATAACTTTGATTAATGACAGACAAGCATGGCATACATGACCATACATGGCATTAACTTTGATTAATGGCAGAAAAACATGGCATACATGACCATACATGGTAAACATAATGCAGCAGCATGGTGTAATACATCACTCATGGCAGTCTTATATGTTCCATCTTCCACATGGCAGACAAGGTCTTATATGCCACCATCTTCCACATGGCAGACAAGGTCTTTTGCATAGTATTCTTCACATGGTAGACAAGGTCTTTTGCATAGCATACATCACATGGCAGACTGATATTTGACAAATCCTACAGTGCTGGAATATACGTAAGCCTATCACTTGGAACAAAATGAGAATCCTTTTGTAAAAAAAAAATTCAAATCATTTCAAAGTCATTTAAGTCAGCCCCCCGGCCCCAAGCCAAAAAAAAATCATGTATTTTTATGGCCTAGTAAAGTAGGCTTCATTAAATATTATATTCTAAAAGGCATGCCTTTTTCAGTTTCATGTCGACTCATTTAAAGGATGACTAAAGGCTATAAATAAGCCACGTTACCTGTCACTTTAGCATCTCGGTGATTGATTCGGATAAGAGGCATAAAAGAAGCAAAAAGGTCAAAGAGAACAAAGAGATTATTGTTTGGGCAATTCATCTTTCAGGCTCAGATCTGTGGAACAGTAGGACTAGGGAGCAGTCACCTGGACAGCTCGGATCTTTGCCTCAGTTCACCTGTGGAATTATACTTCGGATCTGTGTGTGGACAGTAGTACAAAACTTCAGACCTGGAGCTACATACCGCATAAAATAAAACAGACCTGTGGTATATCGTTGGGCAGTCTTCTGGACAAGCTCAAATAGGTGTAAGGCACAGATTTGAACACCTTTTAAAGCGCATATTTCAGGTTTGTAAAAGTTCAATTACAAACCTAAAGAACAGTCATTTAAAAGAGGGTTTGGATTGCTGCCACTGTTGTGAAGTTCAGATTAAGGACTGTTGGGCAATCTTTTGTTGAGTTTTCAGTGACCTGTGATAGCTCGGAATTGAAGGCTCAGTGAAGCTCGGTGCCTATAAGACTTTGGATCTCTAGAAAAGTGCAGACTACAAGACAATGACCTTTTTCGAAGGTGTTTGTGGTGCACACTTGAAGATTGTTTGAATCAGCTAGAAGCAGATTTGTGGGACCATTTGTGAGCCCCTTGTAGCAATAAGGTGGGCATAGTTTGGACAAGTTTTTGAGGTAGCCTCTTGAGCATTCTATAAGCATCTTTGGAGCAGTCAAGTGACACCTTTGATAGTAGTCTTCAAGCCAAAGTTTCAGGAGCAGTCTTCAAGTTTTTGTTTGGAGCATCCTAAAGACATTAAAGCAGATTTTGTAACCTACTTGAAGCTGATTTCTAGGACAGTCATTTTTGAGTGTTCTTTGATCATGCTTCTTGAAGACATTCATGTGTATAACTTGGAGTATAATTTAAGCAATCTTTGAAGTATAGTTGGAGTCATTTTATAACCATTGAAGCAGCACTCTTGAAGACATTTGTGAACAGTCTATTGAGGTCCCTTGAAGCAAGGTTTTTATGAGGTGACTGGGGACTTCCTAAACGATATTTTGGAGGGCAGATCTATTAAGGAAGCTTTTGGAGCAGGCTTAGTACAACCTATTGAAGACATCTTATTGAGAAGCTTTAATTGATCTTGGAAACATAGTATTGGAGACCATAATGCATTGCTGAAGTCATCATGAGGTGACCTTGAAGAAGTTTTGTTTGGGTAACATGAAGAGTTGTGGTGACACCTTCATGTGAAGAACAAGGTTGTCATTAATGACGTGACATGGAGACTGAGTGAAGGGATAATTGAAGGGATAACTGAAGATTGACAGGGCTCGTTGAAGAAGACTTTGGGAGTTGTGAAGTACAACCAAACATATTTTGACAAAGCAAAGCTATAGGATTGGTGTCCTTGGAGTTGGTGCTCCTAAACTCAAGGTTGGTGCCTTGGATAAGATAGGGTCGAAGCCGCAGAGGTCGGAGTCTCACTAAATTCCAAGTAGGTGCTTGGCACATCCCAGGTTGGAGCTTGGGTGTCTTCATCAATGGTTGGAGCCCTACCTATATTGTACTTGATTCATTGTAAAGATTATATTAATAAAAACATTTATTTCTATTGTTCATTTTGTGTTCTAAATATAAGTGATCTAACTGGTAAAAGTAACAATTGAAAAGAAATACTAATTCACCCCACTCTCGGTATTTCCAACAATTGGTATCAAAGCCAGTACCTTCACTCAAAGCCTAACAGCTTGAAGGTTGATCATTAGAACACAAATGGCGAAGCCAAGGGAGAAAGTCTCCAATCCTCCTAAAGATGTGTCTCTCTCAACCACCAAAATTGAAGTCAATCAATTTGTGAAGGCTCCATTGTTCAATGGAAAGTTTGATATATGGGAGGCAAGAATGAGGAATTTCGTAAAGACTCAAGGCATTGAAGTCTTCAAATCGGTGATTGTTGATAGCATGATGGATGGAGAATCCAAGGAACATAATACAAGAGCAATGAAAGCAATCTTGAATGGGCTACCTGATTCTATGAAGGCCAATTTTGAACTTCATGATCTTCACTCAAAAGGAGCACTGACAATGATCTCTAGTCAAGGAAATGATGGAAAACAAGAAGGAAATCCAAAGCCCATCAAGGAAGCTGAAGATAAGAGTGATAACATCAAGGCTAAAGAAGACCCAGAAAATGAAGAGAATGAAGTAGATTTTGAAGAAGATCTCCTCACTAAACTTATGGTTGCCATAGAAGAGATTAACAATTTGAAAAACAAAAATGAGGAACGTAAGAAAAAAGCACAAGTTGGGGACCAAGACAAGACAAGGAAGGAAGTTGACCTTGTCAAGCTTCAAGTACAAGAAACAGATGAGGAGCTCGCCAAGATTAAGGAAGAATTTCTTCAAAACAAGAGAAAGCATCATGAAGAAGTCATATCCATGACAAATCAATTGGATAAGGCAAAGAAACGGGAAGATACCTTGTCAAGCTACCTTGAACAAAGGCACAAGAGCTTGAACAAACTTGAAGCAGAGATTGGTCAATACAAGGAAGAGGTCTTCTCCCTTAGATCACAACTAGAAGAAGCAAGGAAACAAGCACAGGGAGCTGAGAAGGCAATGGAAGCATTGATAGAAGGACAAGTTGATAAAATAGAAAAGGAGAAACCAACTTACATGCCAACTAGAAGAAAACGATGATGACATCACCAAGTTAAGATCAGAAATCACTTCTCTTAAGGCCCAATCATGTCAAGCAACCAAGATGAAGGAAGAAATGGAGATCTTTCTATCAAAGAGGGATGAAGAATGCAAGAAAATGAAGGAAGAAATTTTCCTTTTTAAAAATGAAGTTGACTTGCTGAATAAGAACTTGAAAAGTTCTCAAACCCTAGATGACATCCTAAGACATCAAAGGTATCCCCTTAATAAATCAGGGCTTGGCTATGCAGGAAATCCTCAAGCAAGAATGATGCAAACCCTAATGCTTCAAACAACAAGGATTTGAGGAAGCCAAAAAGAAATGTTGATGCTCCTAGTTCCAGCAAAGGCAAGAGTCAAGTTGACATTGGAAGAAGTCCTACTCCAAGAAGAAATGCAAATGGTGTCAAGGATGAAAGAAGCAATGGTTATCATCAAAGGATCCCAAGGCAAAATTACTTTAGAAGTACATCAAGGAAACCTTCTTCTCCCAGGTACCAAAGTATATTTTTTGGTTATTTCTATTCCTGTACAAACTTTGGGCACATCGCAAAAGATTGTAGGGCATATCACAAAAGACATATTTAATGGTCACCATCAATCTTCGAGAAGAAATTTTGCAAGAAGTCATGCATTCTTATTCATGAACAACATAGAGTGCTTCCAGTGTCATAACATTGGATATATGGCACATGATTGTAACTTGATTTGGGCCCCTACACAAGCTAGAACCATGCCAGAGGAGAAAGTTACACAAGTATGGAGAAGGAAGCATATTGAATCCAGAAGTCTCTTGAACACTCCAGCCAACAACACATGTTGTTGACCTGATGAAGTTATCCTTGATATTCCAAGTATTTGATGGGGAGGCTCTACCAAAAGGAAGACCATGAATACATTTAGGGGGAGCTTATGATGATTAAGCATTCTTGCAGAAGCCATCCGTGAGTGGGCCTTACGAAATCCTTGATGAGCTATATTGACAATCATTCTTTGATAGATCATTTCTCAGGAACACTCCATTGAAGAACATGATCTCTTATCTATCCATTGGACTGTTGTTGAAGATGTCTTCCAATTGATCACTAAGTAGGTAATCTTTCCTGAGCTAGAGGCGGTTGTGTAGACAGGGGGAGTTAGTTCATTACATAAAGGAATGTAAGCACATCTATCATGAACCACATTGCCAGAAGGAAGAACACCATGACAGGGGGAGTAACATGCCTATGAAGAACTATCAGTGATGAAGAAACTACGATGAAGAGAAACAACTTGTTAGGGAGAGTACTTGGGCACCCCATTTGCCATTGATGTCAAAGGGGGAGAGAATATTGAGAGGGCAAGAATATTGCTATCAATGACAAAGGGGGAGATTGTTGGTCAAGGTTGTCATTGATGTCAATATGGCATTATTGGAGATGACAAATATTCATGTGATACATGAATAACTCTAACCTCATGCAAATCTTGAGAAAACCCTAATTACATGGAAGCCCTAATCTAGTATCCCTTAAATGATAAAACCCTAGTCCTTAGCCTAATAAACCCTAACCCTTACCCTTGTCCAAAAACCCTATTTCTATCCTAATCCATGTCCTCATTCATTAAGTATGAAACCCTAATTCCTAAATTTCATATTTCATAAAGTCCCTTGATCCTAACCAGTGTTTTACAACCCGGCCGGTTTGACTCCGACTCGGCTGAGTCGAACCGAGCCAATAGCATTTTTTGTGACCCGGCCAGCAACCCGGCTCGGTTGACCGAGTCAACCATGACTCGGTCGAGTCATCCAATGACTCGGCCGAGTCATGGTTGACTCGGTCAACCCGGCCGGGTCCGTTATGACTCAGCTGAGTCAATAAATCCACGGCTGGGCAGCGTAAATTCAGCGTTTTAATGACTTTTTTTGTGATTTTTTATAAAGTTAACTGCAGTTAGTGGATTCCAAAGGGTTGTGGTAAATTGTTAAGTGCTTTTGGGGTCCATTTCCCCCTCCCAAACCCTATTTAAGCAACCCCAATGCTCTCATTCACTCACAGCAGTCTTATGCATTTGAGTGAGAGTCTTCTTTGAGAGTTAGTGAGCTGTTCTTGAGCTTGTTTTGGAGCAGCAGTGAGGAGTCTTGGAGGAGCATTGTAGCTGGAGTGAGGAGCTTCTTGGGCAGCCATTTGGAGCAGCATTGAGGAGCTGATCTTGGAGAAAGCTTGAGGAGGCAGTTTGTGCCTGGAGGTATTTTTTTCCACCTCTATAAATCTGTTTTTGCTTAGTAAATCTTAGGTGCATATCAAGAAAGCTTAGAGAGTGTTTTTTGTCAAATAAATGAACATTGAATCAATTTTTTTTATTTTTTTTTCATTTTCAGATTGTTTTCCTAGTCAAAAAATGGCACCTAGAGCAAAAGATCCTGCTTGGGCATATGTTGAAATGGTTGATAGTCATATGCATTGCAAATTTTGCCATAGGAAAATTAAGGAAGGTCCTGGGGGCATTAATAGGCTGAAACAACACCTGGCAGGGATTAGAGGCCAAATTACCCCATGTACCTCAACAGAAATTGGGGAGATTAGACAAAATTTGTTGGCCAGCTTTGAGAAATTTAAAGAAGATAAGGCTAGGCAAAAAGAGATACAGGATGAAATTGGGAGGAAGAGGGAGATACAAAAAATGATGGCTACCAACCCCCACTATGATTTTGAGGGTTCTTCCTCTATCCCTCAAACTGAGGCACCCAACCCTTTCCGTTATGTTCCTCCCTCTTTTGCTTCTGTTCAAGATAAGGGAAAGGGTAGAATGAATTTGAAAAAGGGTGATGTGTCTATCAAAAGTTATTACTCTCCCTCCTCTCCATCAGATGCACATGGTCCTGAAGTTAGTAAAGGTCAAATTCAGGCCACTTTAGATGACCATTGGAAGAAAGAATTGAGGGAGACTGCTTGTGACTACATAGCTAGATGGTGGTATGATGCTGATATCCCCTTTAATGCTGCTCGTTCACCATATTATGAGCCTATGTTTGATGCCATACATGCTGCTGGAAAAGGCTTCAAAG
>Ga0139314_100387_pt1 | contig 11552 bp, 16 predicted proteins | sample In2P11_FD_99376 | JGI IMG/M metagenome (GOLD analysis project Ga0139314, IMG submission 99376)
CAGTGTTCTGGGTTCAGAATTTGGTGTGTGGTTACTGTTACTATGCTATGGGTACAACCGTAAGAGAAGTATCTACTTGATTCAGTTCTAATTGTTGAAAAGGAGATTGTTTGATGCAGAAATTTTGATGATTGATTGATGTTCATGGATCCAATCTGAAAATCTATGAAACATGGTCCATGGAAGAAAGAGAAGGTTGTAGCCTTCAGTAGGCCAGCACCTACATACTAGTATCTTGGCTACTGCAAGAGATAAGGGGGTTGTAGCTCCCTTCCATGAGAAGCTGGAAAATAAGAGAGGGTTGAATGCAGCAGGTGGTTTTCACCCACATTGGGTTTCCACCTTATATCTTGTGTTCTTGTGTGTGATTGTCTTCTGCTCTGTTTTACTGTTTCTGGTTACTGGTTATTTGATTCTGATACACAAGTTAATAATCAACATCTCTAAGAAAAGGTAAATTATAAGTTTACATTGCATACGCAGGTTTCCTTCTATATAGTTGCGTATATACGTGGTTTAAATTAACTAAAGTAGCGTATATTATCTGGATTTGAAAAGTGGAATATTTGACTTGATAACACTGATTCACCCCCCCTCTTAGTATTATTTCCAACACAGAGTTTGTTATAATTGCATAGACATGGACCACTTTAGATCAGCCATGGGAAGGAGGACATAACTAATGGGGCATATGGCAGTAGGTCTCATGCTGGAAATAGTTCATATAGAGATGACACGGTTATAGATGGAAGGCTCTTGGATACTCTGGATAGGAGAGATGATGGATATAGGTACTATTCTAGTTATGGTTCTGATAGGTATCATGATCGTCATCATTATCATCCTTGCAGGAGGAGTGACAGTGGAAATTTTTTGGATGAGTACAACAAATAAAAACCAACTACATTCGATGGAGAAATGAAGAAGTCATAGGATGCAAAAGCATGGTTGCTAGGTATGAATAAGTTCTTTAGATTGAATGATTACTCAAAAAGAAGATATCTGGTGGGAAGATGCAAAGAATGTTAGAGGTATTTAAATAGGAGACTTAACTTAGAGCAAGTTCAAGAGACTCTGCAGGAAGAATGTAATATTCCTAATTAGCTATGGCTAATTGGAATATTCGATTTTGTTTAATTTTTGCCTTATATAGTTATTTGTAAATAAAAAGTGACGAAGGGGGAACATAACTCACTTTAGAATAAAATGTCAGTTCCTAGGTAGCACAACGTTGTGACTTAAGGAGGAACTGAGGGAGCTAAGGGGGGACGCAGAAATGGGGCCCACGCAAACACATGGAGGGACTGCGCAGGAGGGAAGGAACACATGGCAAGAAGGGGATCACGCAGGAGAAGGTGAGCCTAGGGATTGTGAGAGGAAAAGGCTATAAAATAGAGAGGAACCCCCTCGTTTGGGATCATTCTAGTTATGAGCATTTGTGATAGTCATTTTGACTCACAGCACGCTGGCTGTTTAGCTAGTCTACAACATTGTTTAGTGCATTGAGTGTCTCCGTTCGGAGATCTCACCCTTAGCCCCAGGGGACTTCAAGTGCCTGCTCGGGCAAGGTATTTCCATTGACATTCCAACAGTAGATTCATCAGCATTTTAGCAGCAGTTTCATCAGCATTTCAACAACAGTTTCATCAGCGTCTTTGGGGAGCTATCCAAAACCCCAAGGGGGTGACTTTCTGGGGTTGGCCATTTTAGGAAATATTTATGGGTTTTTCTGGGTTTCCTGAGTGGAGTCTGATTCCAGATTTTCAACCTTTTCTGAGGGGAGCATCCCTAAATCCTCATTCGATTTCGAGTAGTAGCAATAGCACGACAGTTTCCCTACAGCGGGGACGCATGTCAATGTGAGGCCATTCTGGGGAAATTTTTCTTGGTTTTTTTGGGTTTCTTGAGTAGAGCTCGAATTCATAGTTTCAGTTTTTTCTAAGGAGGGGAGTGGCCCCAAATCATCATTTGTTTTCTAGCAGCAGGAGCACAGCAACAACGTCTATGCATAGAAGCCATTCTTGTCATTCTCAAAATATTTCTTCACTTGCCTTATGCAAGTGAAGGTGCCATTTGTCTAATCACCTCTTGTACTCATTTATTGCTCAGTATAATACAATGGCTTAGCATTTATCATTGCATTTCTTGTGTACCTTCTTATACTTCTGGTTTACATTATTATATGTTGTTCCACTATTATTTGATCACTTATGGGTTATTATATCATTTGCACATATTTGGTTGGAGTTTTTGCTAGGGTTTGAGGAATATTCTAGGTTAGGAATATTACAGTGGTATCAGAGCATAGATTTGGCTTAGCCTATGGAGCTAGAAATCTATGAAACCGAGGGAAAAACCCTATATCTGTTACATAGGTCATAGATACAGAGACACTGGGCGTAGGTTGGAGAACACTTACAGAGAGGGAGACTACATTCCAGTGGTGGATGTAGAACAGGAGGAGCCTATGGTGGATTCGGAGTAGGAGGATCCAATGGCAGATGATGACGAGAAGAGATTTGTAGATATGCTCCTCAAATTTGTGCAGGATTTGTTGAGGCAGATTGAGGTGATGGGGCAAAGATTCACAGTAGTAGAGGCTAGACAACATGAGAGCACATGGGTTTTTTAGGTTGGTGAGAGATCAGGTGCATGCCACCATTTTCCAGAGGAGCATGATACCGCACAGCAGGTCGCCTCACATGCCCCTACATGCTCTACCATGCCCACTTTCTTAGGAGCCCACACAGGGGTCATAGCCCAGCAGGAGGTAGAGCCTGGAAATATGGGCAAGAGTTCAGGGAAGCCCTCTCGTTCAGAGATTTTGTTTAGCTCCAGAAGGATAGTAGACCTCGCGATCATCACAGAGGGTATTAGCATGACCATGATGGCAATACCCTCTGTGAAACGAGCAGATTCCACTTGCCTATGTTTGATGGCTCTTCAAACAGTTCGACAAAGTCTTGGGTAGAGAAGCTAGACATTTATTTCTAGCTTAACTAGATGTCGGAGGCAGAGGCCATCAAGGTGGCAACATTGCATTTGGATGGCGAGGCCCAAGATTGGTTGTTTCATGGGATGGTTACGTTGGGGCACTCCACAATGATGTCATATGCCAAGTTTACTAGGAGACTGATGGAGTGATTTGATCGCAAGGATCCAGAGTAGCATTTTGTTGAGCTAATGAGTCTCAAACAGACAAGGAGCCAAGAGACGTACATTGCAAATTTTTTGAGGGTCTCCATGATGGTGCCAAACCTCTCCATGGCATGGAGGGTCTATATGTATGTTGAGGAGTTAGTAGAGCCACTTCGGGGTCTAGTCCAATCCACTAGACCAACTACGCTCCAAGACACTATCAGCAGGACCCGACACTTACAGGATGTCTTACCCAGGACTCAGACACCTTACCCCTAGAGACAGATTTTCCAGTCTAAGGGGAAGGATTGAGGATTCCACCTCCAAAGGGGAATCCGGGATGAGTACAGCTTGACGATGATTCTAGGAGGGAGCTGAAGAAGAAGTGGTTGTGCTTCACTTGTTAGGAGCCATGGGCACTAGATGTGTTGTTGGTAAAGCACATTCTATTGAGGTCTTCTCCGAGAGCAGTGGAGAAGAGGATGACGAGGAGGATGTGAAGGCAGGAGATAGCCATGCCATACAAGGACCTTTGCCACCTCCACCACCAGCAGTAGGTGGTGCATCTTTTGCACCCACTAGAGGGGCCCTTGCAGCATTGTGGAGAGTTCCCAAGTATCTGACAATATACGTACAAGGGACAGTATGTGGCCAGCATGTATCAGTTTTGGTTGACAGTGGGGCAACCCACAACTTCATTGATGCCTACATGGTTGAGCAGAGAGGTATACAGACAGAGAGCTCCGATGGGTTTTCAGTCTTGGTCCCAGGAGATCAGACCATGACGTGTGCTCCTTATGTTCCAGAGCTTTTAGTGACGATGGGCACCTACACATTGACTGCCCACTTTTTCGTGGTCAATATTCCAGACACCAACATGATACTAGGTGTTTAGTGGCTTATCACTCTAGGGAAGGCCATGACAGATTAGAAGACCCTGGAGATGGAGTGGGATGATGAGAAGATAGGGAGGCATGAGAAGATATGAGGACAACACACATATCTGCCTCAGACTATCTCAGCTCATCAGATGGAGGCAGTCTTCCGAAAGGGATACATAAAGCGGGCTATCCAGGAGTTGCTTGCATTGACGGATTTCACGTAGCCTTTTTTTTTGGAGTGTGATGCGTCGGGAGAAGGGATCGGCACAATATTCATGCAGGGAGGTCATCCTATAGCATTTGAGAGCCAGAAGCTCCTTCCGCATGAGAGGTTGTATTCCATATATGACAAGGAGATGCTGGCCATCATGCATGCATTGGCTAAGTACCGGTAGTATTGGTAGGCAACAGGTTTAGGGTGAGGACTAATCGCAACAGCCCCAAGTTATTTTTGGTGCAGAAGCAGCTACAGGAGAGGAAACAGAAGTGGATTAGTAAGATCCAAGCATACGACTTTGACATTGAGTATTTCAAAGGTAAGAACAACGTGGTAACAGATGCCCTTTCACGTAGACCAGCCACATTGTCTCTTATGAGCTTGGATTTAGATTGGAGGGCTCGACTCTTAGTAGAGTACTCCAAGGACAGATTTTCATGTGAGGTTCTGGATGGGCAGGTTGCAGATGACAAGTACAGGGTGGTCGATGAGATCATCTACTATAGGGACCAGATCTTCTTGACTGAGGGGTCTCAACTCAAGAAGAAGATACTCCAGGCATCAGATGATTCCCCATTGGTAGGACATCAGGGTTTTACCAAAACCGATAGGGCTATTAGGGAGAGGTTCTCATAGAAGGGCCTCAAGGAGAACGTACTCCAACACATCCAGGAGTGTGATGTTTGCCAGAGGAACAAGGGAGAGATGAGCCATCCCATAAGATTATTGCAACCTCTTCCCATTTCGAAGGGGAAATGGGAGAGTATTTCTATGGATTTCATCACAGGGTTGCCCATGGTATGGGGCAAGGATTGTATCTTTTTCATCATTGATCGACTGACGAAGTATGCACATTTCTTTGCCATATATGCACACTATACAGTAGCACAGGTGGCCGAGCTGTTCTTTAGGGAGATCTTCAGGCTACATGGTCTTCCTAAGACCAACATCAATGACAGGGACAGTTGTTTCATGGGCAGGTTTTGGCAAGAGCTTTTCCAATTGGTGGGGACAGAGTTGACACAGAGTACCAGCTATCAACCATAGACAGACGAACAGATGGAGATAGTTAACAAGTGGATGGAGGGCTACTTGCATAACTATGTCAGTGGGCAACAACGAGCATGGCTGAAGTGGCTGCATTTGGGGGATACTACTACAATACTTTGCATCACATGTTCATTAGTATGTCACCATTCTACACCTTATATGGGTATCATCCTTTACCTTTTTTCAACATGATGTTTGGTGATAGCAGGGATCCTAGAGCCAATATTTGGATCCAAGAGAGTCAGGATATCCTCCGAGCTCTCAAGGATAACATGGCTATAGCGCAGAACCAGCAGAAGTTGTATACCGATAGGGGCCAGGTGGAGAGGCAGTTCGAGGTATGGGACATGCTCTACCTACGATTACAACCATACTAACAGTCATCGCTGAAGCAGAAGGGGGTTGTGAAGCTCAAATCCGGCTTTTATGGGCCATATAGGGTGATATGTAGGATTGGACAGGTTGCATATGAGTTGGAGCTGCCCCAAGGAAGTAAGATTCATAACATTTTTCATGTATCATGCCTGAAGAATGCATTGGGGCAGTAGGTGATTGTGATGGATGAGCTACCACCCATGGATGATGAGGGGCATTTGGTATTACAGTCAGAGGCTATCATTGACTCTAGGGAGAGACAGTTGTTGAGCAGGACAGTACGAGAATTCTTGGTGAGGTGGAAGAATTTTCCAGATGAGGATGCCACTTGGGAGAGTGAGGAGATCTTACAGCATCCATCACTTCAGTTGCTTGAGGACAAGCAACATTTTTCCAGGGGAGACTGCAATATTCATAATTAGCTATGGCTAATTAGAATATATGATTTTGTTCATTTTTTTCCTTCTATAGTTATTTGTAAATAAAAAGTGAGGAAGGGGGAACATAGCTCACTTTAGAAAGAAAGGTCACTTCCTAGGTAGCACAACATTGTGACTTAAGGAGGAACCAAGGGGGCCAAAGGGGAACGCAGAAATGGGGCCCATGCAGACACATGGAGGGACTGCGTAGGAGGGAAGGAACACATGGCAAGAAGGGGGATCATGCAAGAGAAAGTGAGCCTAGGGATTGTGAGAGGTGGAGGGTAACCCCCTCATTTGGGATCATTCTAGTTATGAGCATTTGTGATAGTCATTTCGATTTAGAGCACGCTGGCTGTTTAGCTAGTGTACAACACTATTTAGTGCTTTGAGTGTCTCTGTTCGGAGATCTCACCCTTAGCCCCAGGGGACTTCGAGTGCCTACTCGGGCAAGGTATTTCCATTGGCATTCTTGCAGTAGATTCATCAGCATTTCAGCAGTAGTTTCATCAGCATTTCAACAACAGTTTCATCAACATCTTTGAGGAACTGCGCAGAACCCTAAGGGGGTGATTTCAGGTGGTCGGCCATTTCAGAAAAGCTTTTTATGTTTTTCTTGGCTTTTTGAGTAGAGTCTAATTCCAGAGTTTCAAACTTTTCTGAGGAGGATAGTAGCACCAAATCCTCATTCAATTTCTAGCAGCAGTAGTAGCGCGACATTTTCCCAATAGCCGGGACACAAATCAATGTGAGGCCATTCTAGGAAAGCTTTCTGGGTTTTTCTGGGTTCCTTGAGTAGATCCTGAATCCATAGTTTTAGTTTTTTCTGAGAAGGGGAGTGGCCACAAATCATCATTTGTTTTCTAGCAGCAGCAGCACAGTAGCAACATCCACACAGAGAAGCCATTCTTGTCATTCTGAGAGTATTTCTTCACTTGCTTTGTGCAAGTCAAGGTGCCATCTATCTAATCACCTCTTGTACTTATTTATTGCTCAGTATAATAAAATGGCTTAACATTTCTTGTTGCATTTCTTGTGTATTTGCTTATACTTCCGATTTACATTATTATATGATGTTCCACTGTTATTTTATCACTTATGGGTTATTATATCATATGCACATATTTGGTTGAATTTTTTGTTGTGGTTTGAGGAATATTCCGGGTTAGGAATATTACAAAGAAGTACCTATCAAACAGATACTATGATGACAACGAAAATAATTCATGAGTTTAATATGGGATCTATGACCGATGAGGAGTACACTAGCATATTCTTGGAGCTACTAAGGTATGTGCCTTACCTCAAGGAGGAGAAGGCCAATATTTAGAGATTCACCATTGGGTTTTTGGTATAATTCAAAGACAGGATTGAGTTTAATGAGCCTAGATCATTGGATGATGCCATTTAGAAGCTAAAGCATTGTTTTGAGCAATTAAAGTGCAGATATGAGACTAATAAAGAATAGAAAGGTAATGTTAAGAATAAAGGAATATGGGATAAGAAGTGAACAAGACCTCAAGGCACTAGTAACAGAGAGAATGTAGCACCACCTAAGAAGTTCAATGCATTTGATAGAGGACAGGGATTTCAGTCTGAGAAGAATAAGGGTGATGATAGGAGGCCTGTACAATGTTGCAATTGTGGATGAGAGAATTGCAGAAGATATTGCCTAAAACATCAAGGTGGTAGACCACATATCTACAGTGCACAAGAGGCACAAACAGTGGGGGATGTTGGATAGAGTATTCCTTAGATCTACGCAATGTTGGAGAATAAGCAGTCACATCACCATGTGTCTATTATCAAGATGGAAGATAAGCCTTGTGATCAAGCTATTTCTACTTTGATTGACCCTTGATCTAATTATAGTTATGTTAGTAATGACTAGGTGGATAAGTGTGGTTTGAATAAATAAGCACATGCAAAACATTGGTTAGTGAAGTTGGCTACATGTACAAAGAAGAGAGTTCATCACTAGGTAAGAGCTTATGTGTTTGAGTTTAATGGTATTCCTACATCAATAGATTTGAATGTATTTTCATTTGGATCATATAATATGTTGTTTGGCATGGACCGATTGTATATTCATGGGACTAAAGTGGATTGTTATGAAAAATCCATTGAGGTCTTGGATGACAATGGATAAAAAAGCATATTAAATGGTAAGAAGAAGGTGATATCAATTAGAATGGTGATATCCATGTAGGTAAAGCATAATTGTAGAAAATGGTGTGTGTTATTTGTAGTGCATATTTCCAATGACAAAGGTAAAGAGGTTGAGGATGAAGATGTCCTAAGAAGGTACCCACTTCTACAACAGTTTCAGGATGTGTTTCCGGTAGATATTTCAAAGTTGTCGCCTCATAGGGAAGTAGACTTTTCTGTTGAGTTGGTATCAGAGGCAACACTAACACCAAAGGCACCCTACAGGATGAGCACATTGGAGTTAGTAGAGATGAAGTTCTAGTTGAAGGAAATTATTGACAATGGATACATTAGGCCAATTGTATCGCCTTGGGGTGCGCCGATGTTGTTTGTGAAGAAGAAGGATGGCACTCTTAGGTTATGCATTGATTATAGAAAATTGAACAAAGGGACCATCAAGAACATGTTTTTTTTCTAAGGATAGATGACATGTTCATCAATTGAAGGGAGCAACAATGTTCTCGAAGATTTATCAAACATTAGGATATCATTAGGTACACATCAAAGAAGAGAATATTTACAAGACCACTTTCTAGACCAAATATGGGCATTATGAGTTTCTTGTAGTTCCATTTGGTGTGACTAATGCTCCAACTACTTTTATGTGCTTGATGAATAGTGTATTCTAAAAATGAGGAAGAAAATGTCGAACACTTAGCAACAATATTTAGATTACTAAGAGAGCGTTAGTTATATACCAAGCTTAGAAAATGAAGTTTCTTTTAGACAGAGGTACACTACTTGAGGCACGTGGTTTCCAAGGAAGGCATAACAGTGGATTTGGGAAAGATAAGGGTTATCCTGGAATGGGAAGGTCCTAGAAATGTGGATGAGGTAAGATCATTCATAGCGTTAGCAGGTTATTACAGGAGGTTCATCAGGAACTTCTCTCACATTACTTATTCAGTTAGATTGTTGCAAAGGAAAGGTAAGAAACTTGAATGTATAGCAGAATGTGCAACAAGTTTTGAGTAGTTAAAGAAGTTGTTGAAAAATCCTCCAGTGTTGAAGATTGCAGGTCTAGACAAAGAGTTTGTGGTATGTAAAGATGCTAGCAATAGAGGACTTGGTGGAGTTCCTATTCAAGAAGGATATATAATATGTTATGAATCAAGGATATCGAATGAGCATGAGCATAATTATCTAACACATGATCTTGAGTTGGCAATGATCATTCATGCTTTGAAGATGTCCAGGCACTATCTTCTTAGTAGGTGGTTCATCTTAATGAGTGATCACAATGGATCGATGTATCTATTTGACCAACCAAACACGAATGCTAGGAAAGCTAGATGGTTAGCCATGATCAATGAATTCGAATTTGAGATTAAGTACATTAAAGGTAAAGAGAACATGGTTTCATATGCTCTTAGCAGGATGATACAATTGAATCATATAGCAGGTATGAGCTACTATGGGATAGATTTACAAGATCATATCTTGTAGCTTGGTGAACATGACAATACGTATAAGGATCTTATGCATAAGTTACAACAAGGTACAGGTGATCTGGATGTTGACTATCATCTCACAACAGATGGAGTGGTCATATATAGGGCTACGATATATGTACCAAACAACAGTTAGATATTGAATCTTATCTTGAGGGTATTTCATGATAATCCGTATTCAAGTCACCTAGGATATCAGAAGATGTTAACAATAATGAATAAGTTTTACTATTGGTTGAACTTGAAGAAGCAAGTGGCAGAGTTTGTGGCTAAGCGATTGGATTTTCAATAGGTAAAAGCAAAGTGTAAGCATCTCGGTGGATTACTGAATTAGCCTATTCTGACCCCAGAGTGGAAGTAGTAGGTCATTTCCATTTATTTCATTACAGGTTTGGTAGGGACATCTAGATAACATGATTCTATCATGGTTGTTGTGGACATGTTGACTAGGGTATCACACTTAATTCTAGTGAATTATACATATTAGGCTAATGATGTGGCACACATATTCATCAGAGATATAGTGAGGTTACATGGTGTACCAAGAAAGACTGTGTTGGATAGGGATGCCAAGTTCATTTCTAGGCTCTAGAAAGAGTTATTTGCAGGTTTGGGTACAAATATGGCCTTTAGCACAACTTATCATCTACAGACACATGGAAAGATAGAGAGATCAACAAGATTTTGGAGGAAATGTTGAGTATCCTCCATCATTTGAGTTCACTTACAACAATGGGTACCAAGAATATTTGAGGATGAGTCTGCTTGAGGCATTGTATGGGCACAATTGTTTTTTTTTACTCCCATCACATTGGCAGAGATGGAAGAGGAAATGTACGAAATCAAGAAGAATCTAAACATAGCACAAGATAGACAAAAAAATTATGCAGATTGAAATAGGTTTCTTAAGGATTTTCAGTTTGGGGAACATGTGTATTTGTGCATCAAGCTGAAGAATACATCCTTGTGGATTCCATTGTGTGCCAAGCTGTCACCTTCATTTTGTTGACCTTTCAAGATTCTTGAAAGGATTGGACTAGTAGCCTATCGACTTGCACTACCTCCGACAATGAAATTCTGTGATGTTTTCCATGTGCCATTGCTTAAGAAGTATGTTAAAGATGTTGATCATGTGATTGACTAGTCTGTATTATACATGCATATAGATGGAGAATTATAGTTATAACCTTAGTTCATATTGCTGAAAATGATTCTCATTCTCTAGAACTAAGCAAATGATTAGGTTCACCTGCAATGCAAGCACTTTGGGCCTGTTGAAGCTACATGGGAGATGGATGATCAGATGCGGGCTATATATCCTTCTCTATTCACTAGTTGAGAAAATGTTTTAAGTATATGTTTACATATGTATATGGATGTAAATATCGTCATGAGTTATGTTATAAAGCTCCAATAGGCAATATGGGTGTCATGTCATTATTGTTGGTATGTTGTTATGTTTCTCATGTTGATTTTCTTCTTAGTAGGTTCATCATTATAAATGCTACAATGAGCTAAGTTATAAAGCTCCATGGGTAGTATGATTTATTTTTTAGCAATGTTTTTGGTTGTAGGTGTCATTGAACACCAAGGATAGTGTTCCCCAGAGGAGGAGGGTTCTATAACAACCCTAGTAAAAAATCTACGTACTAAAGTTAATAAAGAAAAAATAATAACCATGGTAATGGAACACGTATTCCAAGCTGAATCTTGGGAAAAATCATAGTGATGGGAATCACTTGAGATTAATTAATCGCTAAGGAAAATGGAAAATGAAATGGAAAATTATTTGGAAAGGAAAAGAGGAAATTAT
>Ga0139314_100391_pt1 | contig 11536 bp, 16 predicted proteins | sample In2P11_FD_99376 | JGI IMG/M metagenome (GOLD analysis project Ga0139314, IMG submission 99376)
GAAATAATTAATAAAGGCAACGATATATTCATACCGTCTAAGAGATGATGTTGACATCATACAATGCATATCAAAATGAATCAAATCAAACATACTTTCGGATCTCTTATCACTCGGAAAAGTTGTCTTAGAAAACTTCCTCAATACACATCCCTTACACACATCATCATGCTTCATGTTCAACATTGGAACATGTGTCATGGTCACCTTTAGCAACTTAAGTTCCCCATGATAGATATGGCCCATCCTCATATGCCAAAGCTCTCCTTGATCTCTTGGATCGTAGTTTCCAGTGCCTTTGGAGTATCCATCTGCGACCTGTAAAGTCTGCTACTCCCGACTCCAATTACTATGAGTGACTTCCACTCTTAGCACTTAATAAACACCTTATACCCTCTAAAGAGTACATTGTACGCCTTATATTGAAGAATAAAAATGGAAATCAAGTTCATTCCCATTCCTAGCATATGCAACACATCATGGATTGGAATAGGCTTGCTAGACTCCCTTTGAGATAGTATTGTCCCCCTCCCAATTGAATTACACTTGGACTTATTACCCATCTCGATCTGGAACCTTATTTCCTCCTCCTTGTGGATGGATAAGTACTTCGTTGAATTTTGTAACTATGGTCGGTCTTCATAATTGATATTTAGCACTTGATGTATTTATAATGATTAATATAAAGTATGTTCTTCGTGTTATTGTCAAAAGAGAAAATATGTGACATGTTCTTCATATTGGTTTTTAAAAGAGAAACTTTATTTTTATAATATTAAATTTTATGGCCCCAAAACATAAAGTTGGCCCTCCAAGAAGTTAGTTTAGTTTTCCCCTATCGTCACACCCATTTGACCTCCTCCAAAAGACAATTCAGCCATCTTCAATAGATAAAGGATTTCGACCATCTGAGGCAATGCATTGGACGAACCTGAGGTAGAATATTAGACATGTCTGAGGAAAAATAGAGAGCGGATCTAAAGGGAAGTTTGACAAGGTGTGACCAGGGTTGTGTTTGACTTTATTTTGACTTGATGTATCTCTGTTGAACTTAATGATTTATCTAAGAAAAGGTTGTTGGGATTTCCCCCCATATGGGTTTTCCCGGGGTAAATTCTTATGTTCTTGTTTGGTTGTTGCTTTATGTTCCTATTGGCATTTTGTTTTATTGTTGACGTCCTATGTGTAATGTTGATTTTGGGTAACATCGAATGTGATCTAGCTATGAAAATTGGTGGAGACGCTAAAGCACATGAGATCTCCAAGACCCAGAAATGGTTTGGGAAAATTCTGCCCAATGAAGGAGATATCAAAATAATTAATATTTTTAAGACTTAGGAAAATATTAATGGTTATTAATATAAAACTGGGTTAGAAGGTTCTAAATGACATGGATTAAGCCAAATCTAATCTTAGCCATTGATTAGAGATGTAATCTCGGTTGTTGAAGACTCAATAGAAAAAAGTATAAGAGGAGGCTTGAGGGTCAGTCGGAGAAACATTAGAGTGATCAGTCAATTCGATTTTCTAGAGCGAGGTTTGTTAAGAGAAATCGAATTAGTGAATAGAGTTGCAGCATAGGGCAGTGAGTAGCGGAGAGGAAAAGATAGTGTCAGAAGATCAGCACACAAGTAGAGAGGTAGACGGAGAGGCCAACAGTGATTGCGTAAAGACCAAAAGGGCCTGCGTCATCCACGTGGAGGCTGCAGATGTGACGCAAAGGACTAGAGAAGTTGCACAGTGCCTCAGACGGCTGACACAGAGGGTTTCAGGCTGACGCAGAGGCCAAGAGAGCTGACACAGGGCTTCAAATTGTACTGGAGAGGGCTTCGTGGGGCAGACTTTCAAAATATTTGCTTCCGAAGAGAGGTATTACTGTCGGATTATTTATCTTTGTCAGGTGAGCCAATTTGGTACCCAGTGTACTCAAGAAAAGTTGCTTAATAATAAAACCCTCAGAACTATTGCATTGGTTTTCCCAAGTTGGGTTTTTCTGGGGAAGATTGTCCAAAAATAATGATGTCCCTTGTGTGTTTGATTATTTCTTTCAACTATTGATCTGTAGATGGTTGAGACTGTATTGTGTTTATTTCAATGTTTATATGGTTAAATAACTTGTTAGTAATTAAACAAGTAGGCGAAATAAACTAGAGAATACAAATAAAATTTCTAATGGGTAATACTTAGAAATTTCAACATGGTATCAGAGTGTTGCAGATCACAAGAGAGTTGAAGGTGCTAGCTGAATTAGAGAATTTGCAATAGAAACAGTTGTCCTGAGTGATAGAAGTTATTCCTAGGCAGAAAGCAGCAGAGAAGAATTGACGCAGAGGGCCTGCATCATCAATTTGAGCCAGAGAGAGGCCATCACATATGCAGAAGAAGGAAAAAGAGGCTCACAAAGAGCCACACAGAGGCCAAGATGGTTGACACAGTTGGCCAAGGGAGAAAATCAACCTTCTCGGGATTGTGCAGAGCCTAAAGGCTCAGTTCTTCAGTTGATGGGGCATAGGAAGTTGTGGGTAGATTGTGGGGAGTGAAGCTAGTGGGGTGTTGTTGCTGCCGAGGCAGAACAATACCTAACGGGGAAAAACCAAGGTAGAGGGAGACACTACCTATGCGGATGTCTAGCCAAGAAATCCAGATCATTGTTGCAGGTGCATAGGAGACTGAAGAAGTGTGATTCAACGGTTGGTAGAAGGATTTCCAGGAGGGAAATCGAGACTCGGAGGGAGTCGAGCAAAGAACTTCGAGGAGAAAAGTAGAGACTCAGAGGGAGTCGAAGAGAGAACTTCCAGGACAGAAGTAGAGACTCAGAGGGAGTCGAAGAGAGAACTTCCAGGAGAGAACTAGAGACTCAGAGGAGTCAAAAAGAAGAGTAGAGAGATGGCCATGAATGGACTAAGGGATCAGGATAGGCTGGACAGGGCATCCAACTTTTTCATCTGGAAGGCTAGGATCTTGTTCGTTTTAGATAGACATTGCATCAAGACCTTCGCCTTAAGAACCCTGACTATCCCAATTGACCCAGGTGACAATGAAAAGTATGAGAATGCAATAGCTAAGGTGAAATGCATAATCCTTGATGGGGTCAAGGATCATGTGGTCCAGCATATTGCCGAGAAGAATATGGCAAAGGAAATGTGGGACACCTTGACAACATTGTATCAAGGCACTTTCGTGCAGATGAAGATGCTGTTGGAGAATCAACTGCGATTATATCAAATGTAGAAGGGGGCGCAGGTAGATCACTTCCTCAACAGATTGAAGGAGATTCGGGACCAACTGACTTCCATAGGAGCCGCATCGGATCAGGAGTTAATGGTGAGGATTGCCCTGAATGTAGTCTCCGAGGACTAGGAGATGTTTGTCCAAAGCATTTTGGGCAGAGAACATCTTCTAGATTGGGAAGAACTGTGAGCATTGTATGATGTCAACATCATCTCTTAGACGGTATGAATATATCGTTGCCTTTATTAATTATTTCTCCAGGAAGACCTAGATTTGCTTTTTGAAGACCAAGGATGAGAAATTTAGTTTCTTCTAAGAGTTCAAAGCTCTTGTGTAAAATACAATAGGTAGGAAGATAAAAGTTCTTTAGTCAGATAGTGGAGGTGAGTACATTGGAAAATCCTTCCAAGAATTCTGTACGAGGGAGGGTATTAAGAGGGAATGGATGATTCCTTAGAACCCATAACAGAATGGGGTTGCTGAGAGAAAGAACCATGCCATATAAGAGGTAGTGGGGGCCATGTTATATGACCAAGATATGCCCAGATACCAATGCGTAGAGGCATGCATTACTGTAGTGTATATTCTGAACATGGTCCCACAGAAGGCGTTGGGAAAGACGATACCTGAGGAAGCGTTTACAATAAAGAAGCTAGATGTCAACCACAAAATTTTCGATTATATGGCTTATTTCCACATTCCAGGGGAACACGTTCCAAATTAGATCAAATTGTAGCAAAGGGGTACTTTGCTAGGTACAATCCAAATTGGATCAGATTGTAGAGAAGGGGTACTTTGTCGGGTACAATGAGACTTCAAAGGCATACCAAATATTTATTCTAGGGACCATGGGGATAATTCTCAAGAGAGATGTTTGATTCATGGAAGACAAGGCATATCATAGGTCCATAGATTTGCCAACAACAATTGATCATAATGAGCAACCAACAAAAGCTTCAAGGGTAGAAAAATGGATTCAGGGACACGATAGTACAAGTACTATTACTAGTATGAGCACAGGCTCAGGTATAAGTGTTTTAGAGAGTTCACAAAACATGGAGCAACAAATGCAACAGAAATGAGAGATGCATCATGAAGATGTGGAAGTCCAAATTCCACCCTCTACAATTGGCAGGAGGAATCGAGAGTTCAACAAACACTCATGGATGCTTAGGAGTTTATGGGGACTCCTCGAACAAGTAGGAGAGAGTGGAGACAACCAAACATGTACACTTGCTATATGGCATTGATAAGTCAGTTCGTGGATAGTGAGACTTCCAGTGATTAGTTGGTCACACAATAACAGGTGTGGCAAGATGTCATGGTTAAGGAGCACACCTTGATCATGCAAAATGATGTTTGGGAGGTGGTGCCCAAACCAACAGACATGGCGATGGTTAGATCACATTGGATCTATAAGATCAAGCACAGTGCAGATGGTAGCATTGAGAAATATAAGGTGAGGTTTGTGGCCAAGGAGTTCTCTCAAAAGGAAGGAATAGATTACGAGAGGACATTTGCTCCTATGGCTAGGTATACTTCCATCAGGGCCGTGATCTCACTTGCAACACAAATGGGATGGCAGATCCATTAGATGGATGTCAAGACAATGTTCCTCAATGGTGAATTGGAAGAGGAAGCTTAGATTGAATAATCAAAAGGCTTTGTAGCATACAACAATGAGACCAATGTGTGCAGATTGAAGAGAGCTTTGTATGGGCTCAAGTAGGCTCCTAAGGCATGGTATGAGCACATCAAAAGATAATTGAAGGGGATGGCGTTCGTAAAGAGTGAGACAGATGCAAAACTCTACTATTTGATGGTTGGGGGCGAGGTACTCATTCTCGTCCTATATGTGGATGACTTGTTTTTGATAGGATCATTGGGGTTGATAGAATAATGCAAGTGGGACTTTGCAACGAAGTTTGAGATGAAAGACTTGGGGTTAATGCACTACTTTATAGGCATGGAGGTGTGACAAATAGAAGGGGAGATTTTCCTTGGACAAGGGAAACATTGTATCGAGATTTTGAGGAGATTCAGGATGGGAGATTGCAGTGCCATGTCTACACCCATGATAACCAATTGGAAGAAGGTAGATACATCTAAGGAGAAGGATGTGGACCCCACATTATACAAGCAATTGATTGGCTCTCTTATGTATTTGGTCAACAACAAGCCAAATATAGCCTTTGCAGTAAGATTCGAGTCAATTCATGGTTGAACTGAAGAAGCTGCACTGGACAGCAACAAAGCATGTGCTACGTTATTTGCAAGGTACAATCGAGTATGGGATCAAATATACTCGAGGTGATGGTGTCAAGTTGATGGACTATACTAATGTAGAATGGGCAGGCAATATAGTGGACAAAAAGAGCACTTCAAGGTGATGCTTCAACATGAGATCGAGAATTGTCTCTTGGTAAGCAGGAAGTAGAAGTCCATGACACTGAGCTCTATAGAAGAAGAGTATATAGCAACGAGAATGGAAACATGCGAGGCCATTTGGCTTCGAAAGTTGTTTGTAGCCTTGTTTGGTTAGAAAGTGGAGCCAACAATTATTTACTGTGACAATCAAAGTTGCATCAGGCTCTCTGAGAATCTTGTGTTTCATAACAAGTCAAAGCATATAGACATCAAATATCATTTCATCAGGGATTGTGTACAGTGCAGGAGAGTTTAGCTACAATATGTGCATACAGATCAACATGTAGCAAACATCTTAATGAAGGCGTTGGGGAAGGCAAGATTCATGTTCTTCATAGATAAGTTGTGTGATATAGAATACATTCCTCGCTAAGATGAAGTGTTAGATTTTGTAGCTCAAACAAGCGTTCTAGTCTCAGGAGGTGTTAGTGAGGCCAAGAGCACAGGAGAATAAAATATCTCCAAGCCTAGTTAATTTTTCTAAGGGAAAATGTATTAATTAAAAAATTAGCCACTTTTTAATTTTCATAAGTCTAACTTAGGAAAACAGGTTAATTAATCAGTATTAATTGAGACAAGTTAATTTCTCTCTAGTGACTTCTAGTAAAAGTACTTGATAGAGTCAAGATGATCTTAGCCATCAATCAGGATTAGATCTTGGCCGTTGAATTCTCAATGAGAGATTATAAGAGGAAATTGATGGGCATCTTGATGACACAACAAATGAGTTGAGGCACAATGATAGCGTCAGGTTTGACACCAGCGAGGGTTTTTGTAGTGATTGATCAAGAAGATATTTTTTGGAGTTGTTCTTCATCTAGGAGGCTTCCAGCTTTAGAGGGAGTTTCGTTGGCCAACTTATTTTTCTGTAGAGGAGGCCAAAATTGTCTCCAGAAAGGCAGTACGATTTGCCAAAGAGCCAATGTGAATTGCTGGAGCACAGTGAGAATTGCCAGGGGCCATGTGAATTTTCAGAGTGAGGCAGTGCAAGTTGTTGGAGGTAGTGCGAGTGCCCGTGCAAGTTGCCAGAAGGGTAATGTGAACTGCTAGTGAGTCCATGTGAGTTGCCAGAGAGGCCATGCAGATAGCCAGAGAAGCAGTGTGAATTGTAGACGAAGGGTCAAGGGGTTATTCCTTTGCCGATTTGATCAACAGAGGAGAAAAAATTATTTGCCGGAGCTTTGCTATTTAACGCCAAACAGTTGTAAGGTCTATCAATTACATATTTGTTGAAGAAATAATAAAACCCTCATCTGCCTAGAAGGTTTTCTGCACATTGGGGTTTTCAAAAGATATCTGTGCAAAAACATCCATGTTTGTTTTCATGGGTGTGGTTTTCTCAGTTTCTATGAATTTTTAATTGGTGAATATTGCAGTAGTGTTTTTATTCAGTATTTGCAGTAAATAATTTTTGCTGAGAAAAATAATCTTTAAAAGGTAGGAGGATAATAACCAGATAACTGCAATAAGTCCAGATCAGAGTTAGATCTAGGAATTTTCACAGATATGATAGATCCAATTCCCTAATTATCTTCCACTATATCTTGACATGCATCTCTCAAGAAAACTCCACACTTCTCTGCCAGGCTGTGCACCAGATTCATGTTCCCTTCCAAGATTGTTCCTTCTTGAGGGATATTTTCTCATAATCCCCAATGGACTTCCATCTTTGTGTCTTTTCTTGTACAGTATTTGGAGATGTATATTAAAATTTTTGGGCTTTTGATCACAATTATCACACTAGTTGAAGGAGGTCAAAGCTATAGTTTCTCCAATCTAGCATCAAACTCATCAAGCATGCCATTTATACTGTGTTTGCCATTACTGTCAACACCATCACTTGTTCTCTGGATTGCTCTGTACTTTTTTACCATCAATTTATAACCTTGTTTTAAGAACATGCTAGAAATGATAAGAAATGGAATCAGAAACTTAAAAACTTCATTAATTCTAATATAAATATACATATTATAATTTACACGATTACAAACTTCTCTAGCTACATTGCTACTGTAGTTAAAGAAATTAACACTTTCCTCAATGATATGAGCACGTTTAGCTTATTGAGACATTTCCCACAGTTGCTACCTCAAAAAAATGACCGTCAACAATGTTTTATCAGTGGGGCATTTCTTGCATGGCCCAAATTGAGACTGAAAAGCATAAATAAATTATGAACCAAGTTCATGAAGAGTACATGTAGGAAAATATTATAAGACAGTTGTGACTGGGAAAAGGCAGATAAGCGCTATCTGCAACAACATAACCCTAATAAGTAGTTCCTTGAAATCTAGTTATGTTAATCATGCTTTGATAAGGAATAACTTTTGGATCTCTCATGTGACATTAAAATGCATGTATTTAGAAAAAAAAGATTCTCCTGTTAGAGGACAATTTTTACAAATATCAGTACACGTATTTACAACAACAAATGGAAGGAATGTTGCTGCAGTTACCACCCACCAGAAATCAATATTGATAAACCATCAATAGTAAGTCAAGGCTTTCTCAATGTACGGACTACTGTAGCAGTAATACCACCTAGGGCAAAAAGCAAGAAAGAACCTACAACAAACATTACATCATCTGTTTTCATGTTCATGTACAATGGTTTCCTGTTGTTCCTCCCTTGTTGCTTCTTATACTCCAAGTTTTCATGCAGAAGATTGCTAAGAATGTCTAACTGATGACCCATTTGTCGCTGACTTCTACCAAGAATTGCTACCTGCCATGATATTGATTAAACATCAGTCTGAGTCTTAATGTGTGATGCTAGTGCACAGGGACTCCTCAAAATGAAAGAAAAAAAAAAGATATTTTCGCACCTCCTCTACCAATGATGATTCAGCTGTAAGCTGCCCACTTGATGTACTAATGGGCAATAAAGGTCCATTCATAATATTGTTACTGCAGCCACTAAGATAAGTGGATGTTGGTGCAGGCACACCACAGGGTTCAGGTTGAAGAGTCAAATTTTGTTGGCTATGAGAAGCATTTACAGGTACAAATTTATCATTCAGTTTCTCGAGACAAGACAAAAACTCATCCAGCTTCTCATTCAAAGTAGATATCTGTTCTGACAGTTGGGTCATTATTCCCTAAGAAAAAGAATCATTGAATTGCATCAGGAGATTGATCAAAGCATAACAGGAATGCTAAAACTGACTCTGGCAATATTGCCAATCTTCATTTTCAAAATGCACTCACCTGATTCCCTGATAAGGATGCTGGTGAATCAGGCAATCTACTGTCAAATCTTTTGCTGTTCACGTCTAGGCTTGTTAGCTTAACAAGGTTTCTACCACTTCGCATTGAATCTGAGTGAGTTGTTTCACTTTTCAAAAGAACACATACCAAAGAAAATGCTGTTATTTTGAGAATATTTGATAAGATAGTTGATGAACTCTCCATTGATTCTGCTAAAAGTGCAAAATGAAAATATGAAGGCTACCCTGAAAGGATCATTTATAGAAAACTTGAATCACCTTACTGATATGTCTTTAGCAGCATTGCGTGTCCAGCTAAGACTGTCATGTTGACAATGGAACAAATAATAAAGAGAATATCGATACTAATGTGTCTTCTAAGTTATAAGTAGTCAGTCGGTTGCATAGTTAGATTGAGATATTTATTATTCCAGAAAGCAATGTGATTCCTGATCTCGAAAGCTCAAAGCTTACCTCTTTGAGTATTTAGGTTTTGCTGCTGGCTTTGGTGATGAAATTCCAGAAAAATATTGTTTTGGGCTTGCAACAAGCTCTTCATCAATGCTGAGCTTTGTTTTCAAATCTTCTGGTAATGCCTGTAAATTCAGGAAAAAAATAATAACCAAAAGGTAAAGAGAAAATCGAAGTTTGTTTTTCGTGATACTGAAGTAACAAATGTCAAAATTAGCCTCAAATGACAATTAGTTTATCTTACTAACACTACCAACATTCCATACCATAACTTCTTTTAGAAGTTTTTCCAGCTGAATCTGTTCAATATAAGTACGAGGAATATAAGAACCATCCAATTCAAGCTGCTTTGCTACATCCCTTACAATTGTGCGTTCCTTTCCTTGTATCTGTTCTAACATTTCCAAAAACCAGTGACATGAATTAATGAAAAGCGAAACTTTATATTAGAAACAAGCCACATATACAGTGGAAAATAGCAAATAAAAATACATGAAAACTCCAATTTATAAAAATTTACTGCTCTAAACAATCAAGGCTCACATCGAAACATGAAAAATTTACTGTATGAAAATCATAGTAATGATATTCCAGAGAAAACTTAAATGCATATTTATTCTTACACTGTTTGGACAATAATTGATTGAAATTTGGATATCCATCTAACCATAAAACAGTTATGCACATACGTAGAATCTATAGGATCCGGGTGTTAATTTTAATCCTTTGAATTCTTTGGGTAAAGTAAAAGCTTTGAACGATGTCAGTAGCCAAAATCATTGCTAATGATTGGATTTGCCAGAGTTATGCCGTAATGAACTACGACCATTTGAAGATGGGGAAATTGGAAGTTTCAACCTCATGATTTTAGTTGCCCCAACTATGGGTTTCACCAATATTCATAGCACCAATAAACAGTGTTAGGCTATGGATCTGTATCAGTTACGAGAAACTACTAGAAAACATATCAAAAGTTCCGTTTCAAATCCCCACAATGTTTATGTTTTGTTTGGCACAAAATCAACAACATCATTAGCGAATGGAAAGATGAATACAAGGGGAGTTTTTGTATGTTTTACTTTATGTGGAAAACTGGGTACAATCTTTGAAGCGTCAACTGTCATGTTGAATCATTTGATGGCTACAAAGCTTAATGTATAAGGGAGGAAAATGTTTTGACGATAAAGAAAATCGTGACTGCAGAATCAATAATTAAAAAATATGTATGGATTTTGCCAATCATTATAAAATTTTCCACAAGCTGACCTAAAGTCTCCTTTAATAATGTAAAGAGATGAAAACCATGGTAGCAGAATTCAGTCGACTCAACCCTAAGCATACAGAAATTCAGCCTAATTTCCCTCAACATTGGATTCTTTTCGTACGGAAATTTTGACTGTCCATTTTTTCCAATTTGATATTGATTGAGAGCAATTCTTAACAAGAAGTCACTAAGACAATTATTGGGTGATGGGCTTAGTGTATGGTGTGTATCGGCACACATTTTCTTCCTTTTTGCGATATCTCCATGGTTCGGACTCAGGCAGGCAGGTACATTTCATGGCCAGTTAATGCACAGGCGGGTAAGGCTCCACGGCTGGTTAAATTGATTGTTGCACAATATACCTTATTTAATGTTGCGCTTAATAAGTATATTGCACAACAATAAATAGCGTATATACTTTGCAACAATCAATTTAACCAGCAGTGGAGCCTACCCGCCTGCGAATTAACTGGCTGTGGAGCTTACCTGCTTGCATGAGTTATTGGAAAAAGGGAAGATAATGTATGTCCATACACATCATGGGCTAAGCCCATCACCCAATGATTGGCTTAGTGATTTGTGGTTAAGAATTGCCTTGGTTGAGCCTCTAATATCCATCCATCAAATATTATCGTACTCATTAGACTCTAGTTGTAATGCGCATTAATATCATTAATTAAATTAATAAAACAACATTTCTTCAGTTCGTTTAATATTTTATTATTTTATTGAGAATTTAATATCCATTGGTCTAATAGTCTTATGATTCAATGTCCACTGTGCTGCGAATTAATATTATTAGTTATATTAATAAACCATATTTAACATGATAATATTGTTTTAGAGAACACATGTGCGCATGGTTGGAAATTTTCCAAAATTTTGAATAATATATATTAATAAACCATATTTAACATGATAATATTGTTTTAGAGAA
>Ga0139314_100325_pt2 | contig 11530 bp, 12 predicted proteins | sample In2P11_FD_99376 | JGI IMG/M metagenome (GOLD analysis project Ga0139314, IMG submission 99376)
TAGTAAAATTAGAGGCTTTTGGTTATGAAAGTGAAGCTCATGACTATAAAGGTTGATCATGAGGTAAGATAAAGAGTTGATGGTTTAAAGTGCTCATGTTAGATCAATTCACTACCACTCGGCTCCAATGTGTTGCTCTTCCATTTTAAGAAATATGAAAAAGACAACTAGAAGGAACTCTAATTAAAATGATGTCAAAAAAAGATGAAAGGGAGAGGAAAAGTGATGCAGATATGGAGTTGAAGAGACAAGAACACTTGGCTTCTAATTGTTCTCAACAAGGCCAATGCTACCTATAAACCCAAGCACGCCAATAGAGAGTAGCTAAATAAAATTATTTTGATAAAATTGTAAATGAGAAGAGAACTAGACTTTATTGTAATTTTGGTCTTGCTAAGAAGTAAAGAATGAGTGCATAAGCATTCAACACTAGAGATTTTTTGGTACAAAGTTTTTATATTTATTATGGTTAATTGTTGTGGAATTGTGGGGTTTTTTCTATTTCCTTTAGTGCTACGATAATTAATTCCAACACCTATGAATTTTAATACTTTATCGATCCTTTACATTAATATATTTGAATGGATTGAATTGTTGGTTTGTATCCACAATGATATCCCTTTGTTTGTATTGTTAGTTGGTCTCCATAATGCAGTTGTAAGTTCGTATAAGTCATTGCTGAATGGTTTGTTGTGTGAACACTTTGCGCTGAGGTACTCTACAACCCAGCATGGGTGAGATGTTGTAGTGTTTGTAAATGAGTGTAAACATTTAAATGTTGCCTCAATATGGGGAAATGTTGTAGTGGTTGTAAATGAGTGTAAACATTTAAATATTGGCTCAATATGGGAGAGGTATTGTAGTGTCAATAAAATGAAGCATTAGATCAACAAATAATAATAATAATAGTAAAGCATAACATCCACTAAACTAAAAAAACGTCATAATTTTTTAAAAATAACAAATCGATTCAATTCAATTTATTACATTGTAATTTAATTTTTACACCGAGAGGTGCTCTCCATCCTAGTATGGTAGAGATGTTGTAAGGTAATGTAATGTCCATTGTGTTGAAAAATGTAACTAGGTTTAGTCTTCATAATGACATGTAATTATGATTTTATGTAATTGATGAAAAGAAGAAAATATTTTTCTATCTCATCAAGGTACACTCAAGTACTCAAGGATAATCTCGAAGGATATCAAAGTGAAGTCAATATCTACAAATAAGTATCAAAAGCCTAGGTTGAGGAAGAAGCCTACACCAGAAGAAGTCTTGGGAACCTCAAAAGACCACAAAGACCCTACTCAAATTGAAGGGATTTACAAATTAAAGTTTCTTGAATATTATTCATCCTAGAGAAGCAAAATCAGGGAAGTTTTCATCATCTTCAAAATTTCTAAGGCAATTTACTCTCGTTGAAGAAAGGACCCTATTATTGAAGAAGATCATCCTAGAAGCATCAAGACATCATCAAGAAGTCATCATTATCAACAATAACAACACAATGAAAGGATTTAAAGTGATCTCCTTCATTTTGGAGTCAAGGAACACTCTTGAAGAGATCTATCTTCATCAAGAAGAAATTCTCTATCATTTATATTTTCATCTAATTCAAGGAGGTGGCAAGTGGAAGAAACATCTTCTCAAGTAAGTATATTTATGTCTGAATTTGTCAAAAGGTTTTTTTGCAAGGAAATCAACAAATCGATTGGGGCTTCAAACAATCTTGCATGGAAGAAGAGGATAGATTTGAATCTCATTGAAAATGAGTTTACGAATCATGTCAAAGGATCTATCACCAAACCAGCAAAAGAATATGCTCAAGCACTTGCAAAGTTAATGAAAGGGGAAGTGAGGGCTCAAAGGATTCTCATAGAATCCATCAATGATCCCCTCATTCCATATGTATCTAAACTCAACGCCTCAAAATAAATATATGACAAAGTGGTAGAGTTGTTTTCTGTAAGCATTGTAGGAAACGTTATCTCTCAAGGTAAAGAACTCTACAAGCTAAGGATATCGAAAGAAAATACTTCGAGATATGGGAGAAATAATGTCTAACAAGGAGATGACCACTGTAGTACTCAATGCACTACTAGAGGAGTGGGGTAACTTTAATTCAACTATTCATGGGGGGGTAGAACTAATCCATTCCAGGATTTATGGTCACTATGCAAGATTGAAGAAACCAAACTAAAGGCAAAAACTATGTAGGATACAGTGAGAATAATCAAGCATATGTTGCTATGGAAAAGAGAATAGGAAAGTATGGGAAATTCGGTCCTCATTAAAAGAAGAAGAACCTCACTAAGGTTCAATGCTATGGATGTTAAGAATATGGGCATTATAAAAGAGATTGTCCTAAGCTCAAAATGGAAAATAACAAAATGGGTAGAGAAGAATCCCATATCACTGAAGAAGTGGAGGAAGTTGAAAAGAATAAGTCCAAGAAAGAGGAAGTAAGAGATCTCTACTGTGATTGAGATAGTCTTCCTCACCTAGTTCTTTTCAAGTTCTTGTTTTCAAGTTTTCTATTGTAAGATATGGCTATCATGAATCACTAAGGAAAATGATAAGATGCATCATGGCATCATAGAAGCATTAAAAGCAAGAGCTCATGATCATAGAGAAAAATAGTTGAAATAGAAGACTATGGAAATCACCTATGGAAGGATATAATTCTTGGTAACCTCATTAGAAGCATAAGCGGTACTTATGGGAAAAAGGAAAAAGTTATCTATTACAAATATCATCATACATCAATCAAAAGGCATCATTTGTTGGATGAGGATACTTAAGATTTTATGTTGGAATCTTTGTCGGAAGGTTCACCAATTAAAAGGAAGCAAGTGTTTTAAGAAAGAGTTCCAACTTGTGGAATTCATGGGATGATGGTATGATGATAAAAGAGGCGAAGCAGATCAAGGGATTAAATTTCTTTCAATCAAGGAAGTTGTTGAAGAAGTCTAGATGACCTAAAGGAAAATGAGGTATGCATGCTTGTATTTGATATTATAGAGTGATGTCATATGGTTGTAGGTAACATGCTCTATCTTGAGAGCATGATCAAAAGAAAGGATCTCCACCTTTGAAAAGATGAAAGAATACATGGGTCACACATTGCCTAGATGAAATTAAGACAATATGTCCTCGTATGAAATATGAGGTGGTTGACAAAATTGGAGGAAATATGATCGAAATTTCCTAGAAGGAAATGTGTGAAGAAAGAAAGGAAGAGATCGTGTAATATGAAACTATGAAAAAGGAAATAAACATCCAAGGACTAAAAGATTTGACTAGGATATCTCCATGAAAGGTATGAAGATTCTGATGAAGTCTGAAAAAGAAAGAGACCTTGACATTATATAACTTTTGGAGATTGTCAATGAGTATACAAGATGTTGATGTGAACTAGAAGATGTCATGATGAAAGACCATCACAAAGGTAATATTGATCTCATGTTCATTTATTATTTTTGAATGATATCTGAATGGGAATATGTAGGGATGCAAAGGGAAGAGCTATGAATATCTTCCACCATTGAGGTCCATGTAGTAGGATGAAATATCCGTAAGGAATCATGGCATGAAGAAGGTATCATAGCATGAAGGAAGGCCATATAGGAGCTAATGGATCAATTTCCAATGAAAGGAATAATGACATGACTGACTCATGGATGAAAGTGTTGAATGGTCTTTGCCCTACAAACAAGTCCCAAAACATGAATACTCTTGAATAAAGACAAGAAGTTCATGACATTGTGAGGAGTTCTTCAAGCAGTTGGTTGTCCCATCATCTCCACCTAAAGAGATGTTGTAGGTCCCTAATTAAGAGGGAGAGTGAAAACAAGTTTCTAACTTGGTAGAAACTTGGAAGCAAATTCCTAAGCAAAGAGGGAGCTTAGGTACATTCCTTCAGCATGAATGAGTACATTCCTTCATTGGAATAGGTATTTCATCCCCAAGTTGAGAAGGAGAGATTGACACATCATTCTTGTCTTCATTTGGGAAGACAAAAGGGAGGATTGGGTAAACATTTGGAATTTGATGCTCTTTGAGGATGAGTTAGGGCATCCAAGATAAGGGTAATTGTAGAGGACTGATATTCTTTGCAGACTGGGAATCCAAGATAAGAATTGTCCTTGTGGAACATACTCTAAGAGAACCCCGGTAGGGTATGTTCCGAGAGAGACAATGATGAGTGTGTCTATACATCATTGGTCTCACCAACATTGTGCTCTGATCTTGTGGAGAGATAAATTTGTTAGTCAAGGCCTTGCTATATGACAATGATGGTTGATATGATGCTATACAGATGGGTTACCAATCTAACTCTTCTGAAGAGAATTCTTTAGATTAAGAATGTCCAAGTACCTTGTATGGATTATCAATACCTCCCTAGTTAAGAGGGAGTGTTGAAAAGTGTAACTAGGTTTGGTCTTCATAATGACATATGTAATTATTATTTTATGTAAATGATTAAAAGAAGAAAATAAAATTATTTTTGTAATGCTTGTCTCATGGGTTTCATGAGCAAGGAATTTTAATATTATAGTTAAAGCTCCCATTGTGAGCTATTAGGTTTGGTCATAAAGTCATAAAGTCTATTAAGTCAATGTCAAGTGTTGAAGACCCATTTGGGTAATATACACATTTTAAAAGAGAATTTACCTGTGTCATAGACCCTCTAAGACCTTGTCACAAACACTCCTTGAAGTCAACCTAAGGATGATTCTAGAGAAGGCATGTCGGCATACTAGGCACTAGTTCAAGTTGGCTTATTCTTGGTGGAAAAATCGCTATAAATAGGCATCTCAACCTTCATTCCTGTGAAAAAATTATGGCCAGGGATAAAAGGAAAAAAAGATGTGGGAAGTTTGGAAGGAAAGAAGCCTATAGTCAAGTGAAGGAAGGAGAACCATCATCGAGATTATTTCATATCTGCTTTTGGGATGTCGCCTCCACACGCGCGAGAATCTAGTGATGTCTAATGCAAAAGAATGGTCGAGGTTTGCAAGGTCACTCTAGAAGCCGAATCAAAGGAGAAGACATTACATTCATCAATCTGAAGTGTAGAAGGAAGTCTTTCCATCCAAGCAAAGTGGTAACAAGGTGAAAATGTTGATCAACATCCATCACATGTGTTGCATCTAGGGTTTCTGAAGAGGTCGAGGATTGTAGTTCTAATCCAAGAAGTCCAGATCTGAAGGATAGCCGAGAAGGATGGAGAAGCAAGTAGTTTGACCATTGTTGACTCCAGAAAGAATAGGTTAAACTAAATAGGTCTTGGGACTTGGTCTTGGAGAGGTTAAATAGGTCAAGGGTCTTGGTCTTGGTATTTGTCAATTGAAGTCTCTATAAGAAGAAGAATTCGTTTGGGTTTTCCTCTCAAGTCAGAGAGGTTTTTGCCTTGGTTGATCGCCTACATTTTGTGTCTCTTTTATCTTTATTGTTTATGCATTGGTAGTTGTTTGATGAAGAAGAACACTATAATAATCTAAGTAAAGAGAAGATCCTAATCTAAAATGCATGCACAAGCAGTTATCATTAGAAAATAAATCACCTAATTATTATGCCCTAGATTTCTTAACACGGTGAACATTTTAACTCAATTAAAGTAAAATAAAATTGAAAATAAAAATAACCCTATAAAATAAAATAAAAATGATTGATGGTATTGACAAACGGTATTCATGTGGAGCATAGCCTATTTAAATCCGGGAGGAGTTAAACCAACCTAGATCCATTTTAACACCAGATCTACCAAGTGCCGAGAGGGATCAAATTTCTTTCACTCTAAAAGAGGTTTTCATCTTAAGATATTTGATCCCTCTCGACACTTGGTACATCTGGAGTTAACATGGATATAGGGCAGTTATAATAAAATTATTAACGATATTTTCCTAAATAAGTATCATAATTTACATATTATTTTAAAAAAATTTCAATAATAATGATTCCTATTTCACATCATATAATTAAATATATACAAAATTAATATATTTAAATAAATAGAATGTGGTATTCCATTAACATTTGAGATGGAGTGGATTCACTCCTTTGTTGGGCATTTCCACGACCTTATGATGATTGCACCATCATGGGCATGCGATATCGGCAAGGGTTCATCACAGTGTTATAAACAACTTAGCTTCTAGACTGCGCCTATACTCTTTTTTAAGTTAGTTACAAGTTCTTGTTTATTATATGTCAGGTGTTATGTGCGAAAACATAAACTTGAACATAAATCATGTAGCAATGTGATATCAACTTTAACCAACAAGTTGTGCCAACATAATATCAAGTAAATGAACATATTTATATTATATTAGTTTTTGTACATAAAATGGGAGGCTAGCTTAAGAGGGTTGCAACATTCCATTATAATTTCAGAGTAAAACAATTCTTTACAGCCTAAACGAGTGTGCCACTTGGCTTTCCCAACACAAAAAGCTCAATGGAAATCATAGACTACCTTGCTCACCATGTGTAGGCACATGTCTATGCACACTCCTATCTCTTGTTTCTTGCCTGCTTGCTACCTCAGAACACTATGTGATATAACAAACCTGCGCCCTATGAACTTGTCTTGCGACATTCCTTGTGATTATGTTTGCCTTCATGTCTTAACATATATTTGACTTGCCACATCATTGGAGTGCCCTATCCATGGGTTGACGCCCTCCCAATGTATTGAGCAGACATTTAAAATTAGATTTGTGTTCACACACCCACCACCTTGCCTTGTATGCCAAGAAACGCCCCACACAGTGCTCGAGTGCCCCACCTTAATGTTGTCACGCCCTTGGGTGCAGATGTCAGTGAGTCATGTCGATGCGATGATTGACGAGCCAACCATATTGCTTCTCCAACTCGCCCTCCACCCGAGTTGCGTGCTCGTGCACCCACGTAACGTGATTTTACTCCATGATTGTTGCATTGGTGCAAATCAAGCCCACGGGTCCTCAACTCGTTAAAGGGTCTCAGGGGCACCCAGTTGGGTGCTTGACTTGCCTTGGGAAGTGATGCCAACTCAGGGTCCTAATATCCTCCCCCACCTCAATTCATTGCCATCGTCAACAATCCTAATATTCGAGCTAACTCTGCCTCAAACTCAACAATCCCCTTCTTCCATCTCCACAACAAATCCTATGTTTCCTAGCCACTTTCCTCTGGTGCATTCTTCCACAACATAAAGTACTCTCTCTTCACGTCGCTCCTGACTCCAGTAGTTGTGAGGTCCAAAACCAAATCTAATCGGTCTATGATCAAGGCTAGACCTCTCAGTTTTGTTGCTCTCTTAGGATCATCTGCATCAAGTCTTCCTTTCTTTAGTTAATTCACATGGAACACAAGATTCTTGGAACAAATATGGTTTGGTAGCTCAAGTTCATAAACGACCTCTCCAACCCTTTACTTCACTCTTAACGAACCTTCGAACTTTTGTTGTCCCCTTTGGTGGTGGAATCTAATCTTTCATCATCCATAGAAAAAACATATCTCCAGCTTCAAAGTGTGTGTCCTACCTATCCTTATCTTCCCATCTCTTTATTATGTCTATTGCATCTATCAAGTACAATCATGCCAACTCCAAGGACTCTTCCCATGCTATCAAGAATCTCTTCACACGTGGACTCTTCACATATCCTCGTGATAACACTGTGTGCGATGCAACAAGCATATGTCCATTAACCAACTCAAACAGACTATACCCTATCGTTGAAATCTTCTGCAAATTGTAGCTAATCTGCGCTCTATCCAACAACTCAGACCAATTTTTCTAATCATCCATCACATAGTGCCTCAAGTAGTCCTCTAACAACAATTTAATGTGTTCGGTATGCCCATCTGTCTGTGGATGGTAACTCGAACTATGCAACAACCCCATCCCGATCAACTTGAACAACATGGTCCAAAAATTACCTGTGAACCTCGTATATCTGTCAGACACAATACTTAATGGAATTCCTCAATACTTCACAACATTTTTGAAGACTTCTCTGCTCCACACGACATCTTCATCAGAATGAAGACGACATAATTACAAAAATGATCAACAATGACCATGATCTCATTATACTCCTGTACCTGTGGAAACTGAGTAATGAAGTCCATCGAAACACTCATCCAAGGTATCTTCACAATTGGCAAAGGGTTCAAAAACCCTCCCTATCTTCCCTTGTCTTATTTTTCTTGCTGACAAATGATACAAGTTTGCACATAGTCCTCTGCATCCTCTCTTATCTTTCCCTAAAAGTATCCTCTCTCCAATAGTGCCAGAGTGAGACACTTCCCTGGGTGGCCAGACCAAGGAGAATCATGGCACTCATTCAAGAGGTGCCTCCTAAGTTATGATGACTTTGGAATGTAGAGATAGTCAACACAGAACAAGATTCCATAATGCACAAATAAATTTCTCGGCTTCCCTTCCTTTACCTGCTTCATGATATTTTTCACTTGAGTATCTGTCTATAGACTTTCACAAAGTCTACTCTACAACTCCTCACTCATACGAAATTGAATCTCACTTGGTTCAACATGGACTTCTTCCTCCCCAATTGCAGCCAACTTTGCCTTCCTCCTGAGGGCATTTGCTACAATATTGAGTCTACCTGGCCTATACTCAATCTTAATGTCAAATTCTGCCATGAAGTCTTGACAACAAGCCTATTTTTCTGATAACTTCATTTGAGATGCAAAGTAACTCACTGTAACATTGTCATTCTTAACAACAAATAACTTCCCAATCAAATAGTATCGTAATACCTGTAAACAATGGATGATCATAGTGATCTCATTCTCATGAACGGGATATCATCACTCTCTTTCATGCAATTTCAACTCTCATATGCCACCATATGTCCATCTTGCATGAGAACTCCCCCAATCGAAAAATCAAAAGCATTCGTTTGCACTTCAAACGGTTGCTTAAAGTCAAGCAACTTAAGTATCAACACTGTAATCGTTCTTTTCTTTATTTCTTCAAAGGTTTCACGAGATCTTTCAATCCAATTCCATCACTTGTCTTTCTTCAACAAGTTTGTCAGTGGTGAAATTATCTTGGAACAACCCTCTACAAAACTTTGTTGGTAGTTTGCCATCCCTAAGAAAACCTTCACATCATGGACATTCTTCGATTCCTTCCAATCCTCTGTCACACAAACTTTGTTTGGATCCATTTGTATACATCCCTAGCCTATCATCTGTCTAAGGAATGAAATCTCAAATTGGGAAAACATGCACTTTGACTTCTTCAAGAAAAATCGATTCTTTCTCAGTGCCTCGAATACCAATGCCAAGTGCCTCTTATGATCCTCCATGTTGTTTATATAAACTACTATGTTTTCCAGGCACACCACCACAAATGAATCTAAGTATGGACACAATGCATTGTTCATCAAAGTACAGAATGTTGCAGGAGCACTGAACGGTCCAAATGGCATGATAAGGAACTCAAAGCTTCCATGCCTCATCACTATCGTTGTCTTCTTCTCATTGCCCTCTATTAACCATAATTGATAATATCCATGCATGAAGTGAAGCTTCGAAAACATTTGTGCCTTCACAAGCTTATAAAAAAAATCTACTGCAAGTAGAAGGCGATATTTTTTCTTGACTGTCTTCTTGTTCAAAACACGATAGTCACAACAAAACTAAAACTCACTCATGTCCTTCTTTTGAAACAATACTGGAGAACCATATGGGGTCCATTAAGGACGTACGAATCCTACATCAACCAACTCTTCCAATTGGTCCTTCAACTCTTCCAACTCCGGCCCAGACAAACAATAAGGAGCTTTTGCTGGTGGTTTCTTTCCCAACTCTAGCTCAATGTGATGGTCAAATTCACGTCTTGGAGGAAGTACTTTTGACAATTCCTCGGGCATTAGATTTTCATATCTGTATAATAAATCATAAATCTCAGCTGGAACAAGCATCCCCATCCCATCATCTTCCCCAGTCTCTCTAATTATGGTTGCATATGTCTCAAAATTTGATCTTTGCATCGCTCTACTCATACTTAGTGTAGAAACATGTTGTACCTTTACCTCCCTCCTTTGTCGATGGGTAGGAAAATTCCAAGTTTGTGAGCCACCAATCAAAAGTATGTCATCGCAGAAAAATATCACAACAATTTTGTTACCCTTCATAATGTATTGCCCCAATATCATATGAAAGTTGTTCATCTCCATCACATGAAATCTAAACAACCTTGCCAATATGAAATTCGAACCGACACATCACTTGCCAATCCCGACACTCTAGCCCTCAAGTTCACTGCCTTGAACTCCACTCGTTAAGGGGTGATTTTTACCCCAACTTCTTTTTCTAGACTATCATCACAAAATTATGCATGGTGCATGTGTCTACTAAAGCTTGGATGACCCTCCCATGGATCTCCAAGTCAACAAAACCTAAACTATGTAACTAGTCATCCTTTCCCTCAAGAATACTATTCTTCATAGATACCTTGTTTCCATCACACTTCATCATATCTGAACCTTCACTATCTCTGATACAATCAGTCATGACCCTACGATCGTACCAACGTGGGTGTGCAACATTAAAAAGGTTCATCACAATGTTATAAACAATTAACGGTTACTTAGCTTTTGGAATATGCTTGCACTCTTCTTTAAATTAGCTACAACTTCTTATTTATTATATGTTAAGTGTTATGTGTGGAAAACATAAACTTGAACATAAATCATGCAATAATGCGATATCAAAATTAACCAACAAGTCATGCCAATAGATTATTAAGTAAATGAACATCTTTTTATTATACTTGGTTTTGTACATCAAATGGGAGGCTGGCCCAAGAGGGTCACAACACTCAATTTATAATTTCAAAATATAACAATTATTTACAGCCTGAACGAGTGCACCCCTTGGCTTTCCCAACACATAAATCTCAACATAAATCACAAATTTCCCTTCCCACCCTAGGCGGGTGCATGCCGATGCACACTCCTATATTTTTCTTTGTGCCTTCTCATTGCCTCAAAACACTGCGAAATCACTGACCTTTGCCCTGCGAATTTGTCTTGTGATATTCCTTGTGATGATGCTTTGCCTCCATGCCTTAGCTCATATTTATATCTAACTTGCCTCATCATTGCAACACCTTAGCCATGGCTCGACACCCTCCCAATGTATCGAGCTGTCGTTTCAAATTAGAGTTGTGATTGCACACCCATTGATTTTTTGTGTACACCAAGAAATGCCCCACACAGTGCTCAGGCGGACCACCTTAGTGTGGACATGCCCATGGGCACGGGTGCCATTGAGTTGTGCCAATGAAATGACCAACGAGATGACCATATTATTTCTCCAACTCACCCTTGTTTCACACTCGTTGATTGATGTAACATGTCCACACTCCATGCATGTCACCTTGGTGCGACTCAGGCGTGTGTGACCTCAACTCATCAAGGAGTCTCTAGGGTGCTCGGTTGGGAACTTGACTCACCTTGGGGCAGCGATGAAAACTCGAGGTCCTAGCAAGCATTGAGCTTGGCACTC
>Ga0139314_100392_pt1 | contig 11516 bp, 7 predicted proteins | sample In2P11_FD_99376 | JGI IMG/M metagenome (GOLD analysis project Ga0139314, IMG submission 99376)
CACATAGGAAATAGTTAAGTACAACTTGGTCTAGTATAGGGTTAGGTAAAGTGTGTTTCTTTACTATGTACATTTTGTAACTTACAATCCGACGGTCATGATATGTAGTGATCCGACGGTTCATTCTCCCCTCGGTATTACCGACACTTGATCCATGGCTTAACACCCGATTGGTCCATGATCTCTATTTAAAGAGCATGGAGGGTCATTGTTAGGGTAATCCGTCTATGAAAGAAGCTTATGTAAATTTTCATTCTTTTATTAATAAATTGCCTGAAGTGGCCGCGTTGGCTCAGGTCGTGGACTGTTTCCCTCTTTGAGGGTTTTAACCACGTCAAAAATACTGGTGTATTGATCTGTGATCTAGTTGTGAGCGGTGTCCTTTGATGTTCTGTCTGAGGAACTTACCCTGTAAATTCCTACAGTGTATATATGCTTCTGTAAACAAGAAAAATAGCGTATATAAAAGATTTCAAGAAAAAATAAAAAACAGCCTGAAGAAACTAACCAAACTTAGAATTCAAGTTCCTACAGGAACAGACTACACAACAACAGCAAGCAAACATACAGCTGAGCTGTAATTGGCTTTAACACACCTAAACTAGGAACAACAATACTGTTGTCTCTAGCGGAGTTGCCAATTCTGTTAAGGGAAAAGTTCCCCTAGGGTTTTTGGGCTGATACCCTAGCAAACTGAAAGTTGTCTATACAGAGAAACACAAATTCCATACAACCATGATGCTAATGGAAGCAAACTATATGATAAGGGGTGTACCTAGGGGTCCTTCATTTGAGAAGATCCTTCCAGGGTCCAAACACTTCTTGGAGTTCCTTTTGCTCCTTCAACCTGCAAAACAATCAATTCAAGAAAGTACAACAATATATGGACTAAACATCATAAAGAAATCATCTTCATAATATATTGAAAGGTAGTTATTTATGAAATTAAACAACCATTCATACATGAATCATAACATGGATACCATAAACATGAAGAAGATTTATGTCAGGAACAAAGACAAGTGTTTCTTTTATTATAGACAAATAAAGTACAGAAAGAAATGATTTCACCTGATTCGTCCTTTCGCAGGCTCCAAGCGGAACCATCCTCTGGATTCATCCAGTCTCAAGCCTTTAACAGATTCCTTCCATGACTTACTCCATGATATCACAAGTAGTAGATAGACATCATCACACAAGGAAACAAGGGTTTCCTGTAAATGGGGGAAGTGGAGGAGGCACTAGGATCTTCAGACCTGGTTAGGGAAATCTCAGCATAATAACCTTTCTCCTTCTTCGCTTCTCCCTTAGGCCTTCCCATTGAAGCCTTTTTATACTTCTCTTAAAGTAGTTTTTTAGTTGGGAATTCATTGGGAACAGTTGGGCCATGGGCACTAAATCAGTAGGTAAAACCCGTGATCTCCACCCAAAATTAAGGATATTTAATTTTTTTTAAAGTGTTTTAAGACATATACGCGGGTTGGGTATACACAAACCTGCATATACACGCGTTTATATCAGGGCAATGTAGCATATAAGGAATAAAACACTGTTTTTTAAATTTTGGACCAGGTCTGGAAGGAGGGGTTGCCATGGGCCATGAGTGCAACATCACAAACCCCAAGAGTGAGATTTGGAGCTATAACAACAGAAGACTTAGTGTACCCTACTTCTTGCTAAAATCAATAATAGACATGAGCCTAAAGGTCCAAGAGGGAAATCATCAGTAATTGGCACACCATGGAATTATTAAGCTAATACTAGAGGATGCCTTAAGCCAACTAAGAATCCCCATTCAATGAACTGCATTTAGAGACATGGACACAGAGGATGTGATTGAAATACAAGCCCTTGAATATGATAGGGACAATACCTCTAATGGTGAAGAGAAGGCACAAGAAGCTGAAGAAGAACATGAAGAGGAGGCAGAAGAAGATGAAGAAGAACCTGAAGAAGAAGTAAAAGAAGAAGGAGAAGAGGAGAAAAGTAAAGAGAAAGAACAATAGAAAGAAGCAAGCCCTGAGGAACACACCAAGGAAGGGGAGGAATCTCCACGGTTTTCTACTGAACCCACTAAGAGGGAGGTAGCTACTGCCTTGACTACCTTAAGAACACCTATCAAGTCAAAAGGGAAACTATGGAGGCAGATCCCCCTCTATTCGAGAAAAAGGACGAGAACTAGTATCAAACAAGGGAAACCACAAACACCCACCAAGACTCTAATCATAATTGAGGACTCACCAAAAGAGCAAGAAAATTTAGTTTCCTTGCCGAAATAAAAGGTGAAGAAGGCACATCAAAAAAAGCTTCCCCAAAGTCTCCCATCACCTATGTTAGGAGGCCAGTCTCCAAGTCATTATCAACAATCCATGGCAAGGGACCTTTTACCCCATTTTAGAAAGGAAAAATCCTTCTACAAGATCCTCATACAGTCCTACAGGAAACTTTTTTAACACTATAGGAAAGAAAAAATGTAGGAGGAAGGAAAACAAGGACAGAGGGAAGGCAAAGAAGTAGCAACACAAGTGCAGGAGGGGGAAAATTCTCCAAAGATATCTAAGGGAGAGTCCCAAGAGTTGTAGGAACCTAGCCCACAACCCAATCTGAGCTCTTATTATAGATTCATTGAAGGGGGAAGAGTAATACCATAGAAATTTCCCATCCATCTCTTCTTTGAGCTTGAGAAAGAGAGAGGAAGGACACATCGCTGGATGAAAATTTCTAAATAAAATAAGGTAGAGGATGTGGGCCATATGGAATAGAAGCTACTAGAGATGGGCATAGAGTTGAGTAAGATAAGAGACATAGAACAAATTATGAGATATCAACTAGAGGTAGAAAACACATGGCTAAGGAGGCAGTTACAAGAAAAAGAGAGCCAATTGGCCACCATGGAAAGCCTCTCCATGGAGGCACTCCAATGCAAGATGCCACCAAAATCATATGCCTTGTATCTTAAAGATCAATGACTGCAATTTTAGATAAATACCCTAGCAAAATAGGGGACTATGCCTTTCCAATACTATAGGAAGTTCATTGAACTATGTGACAAGAGAATCCTAGTGGATAAGGCCAAGATATCTAAATTCTACTTGCACAACTTGGGCTTAACATACTTGAATGTGTGGGACCCCAATACAAAGTTGGGGGATTTACAACTAATGGCCCTTGCATCATGGATGAGTCATGAGGAGGCCATGGTTAAGGAGGTGAAGAAGGTGTTGGAAAGATAAGAAAGGGAGCACCTTTACATCAGAGTAGAATAGATAAATTCAATGGATGCCATTAGAACCCACAAAATCATCACTAATGATCCCTAGCTTGTACCAAGATACCTAGCTACATAAGAGCAAGTAGTCACACATTTTGAGAAAACCTTGAGATTGCTAGGGAATGAAAGCCAACAAGCATGCTAAAAGAGATGGGGAACACTACCATAAATCCTAAGGATCAGGGAGTATCATTCCCCTGAAAGGATGAGAGATGCACTAGAAAGGACCCCACTATATAAGAATGCATTGCAAAGACTCAAAATCAATTGGATTAGTTTGAAAATCAGTCCACCCTTGCTATTGGGTATGCTAGAAGGTAGAAAGGATGAAGAAGAAAGAAAGAAGTGGCCGGAAATAGAAAAACATGTAGGGTTTTATCCGCAAGAGGAAACTCCATCAATAGAGGCCTAGGATGTCAGAGAGGCCACAAGAGCTATGAAAGATATGGGCATAGACTATGTTTCTCAGAGGATGAGCAACACTTTCAGTAGGGGGTGATGATGAGGCTTATCAATACATAAATTATATGGGCCTTAATGCCAATCTCCAACTTATTAAAATTAAATTTTCTCACATTTATTTACATATTTTATTATATTTTTCTTAGTGAGAAGGGTAAAGGTGAGATGTTATGTCATGTGGCATATTATGCATTAATTGTAGGATTTGGAGTATTTTTGGGTTAATTTAAGTGCACGAACTCGAAGTAGACAAGCAAGAGGGATTTTAGGAGATTGTGTCTCCCTCTTTAACTCCTTAATCACTTGAAGATTCCTCCACTAAATCTCATCATCTCAGAGTTACAAGCAGCCAAGCCCGCTAAGTTCATTGGAAACCAAGCTAGTGATAGTTGAAGACAAGTCAATCTTGAGTTTGGGAGTAGCCATGCCTAAAGATTTCATTGGTAGCCAAGTTAGTGATAGTTGAAGACAAGTCAACATTGAGTTTGGGAGCCAAGCCTCCTTAATTTTAAGGAAGTTGTTGGTATCTTCAGTTGTATAAATAAGAATGCCTAGGGCCTCATTAGGATTCAAATTTTTACTGTAGCCTAGAGGAAATTTCAAGCTAAGATATTGTGACTCTTACTCTCTTGTTATTTTTTACATTTTGGTGATAATGAAATGGGTTTCTTTGATTGAGCACTAAGTTTAATTAGAGGGTTGAAGCTCTTGGTTTAGGGTCCAACCCTAGCAGCAAAGGTTCCTCCTTTTGTACATGTATCCTTAGATTAGAATCATAGATTAACTGTTGAAGTTATCTCTATTTTGTTTAATTTACAAGTCTTTGCATGATTGGTTGGTTTTGATTCCTTTAGTTGGAGAAGTAGATCAGTGTTACAATAGTGAAAGAAAATACTTCAGAAAATCTTGTGACTATGGCCTCATCCTCATCTCCCTCATGGGATCATGGTTTGAGGGCCTCACTCTCGCAACCCCAGAAACATATTTATCCTTTGGTTATTACATAGCTTAGGATTTATTGTTGAGTAGATCATTGTTAATGATTTATTAGAAGCACTTGCAATTGTCATTTTGGTTTCTTGAGTTCGCTATAGATTATAAATCATTCCATTCCATAGATTTGATCCATTAGCCATTAATAAATCAGTTTCTCAAATTCAACTCATCTTTTCCACATTTACATAAAGTGGTGCATAAATGAATAAATGAACATGTATTGTTGCAGGAGTTTCTAATCTGCATGGAGGAACTCATTCCACCAGCCTCATCTAAGTTTTCTCCACCTCTCACCAAACCCTACCAATCACCAATTTGGATTTCTGTTTTGTGGCCACTGTGGACAACTAATTTGAACAAATCCAATGATCCTGAAGAGTTGGGATGATCCTTGGGTAGTTTTCAGCTTCCCCATACCTTATTATTCCATCATACACCTTCCCAAAACTTCATTTCACATTCCCTACCTTCCTACAACTTTCATCTAATTTTCCTGTAGTAAATGAGGACATTTTATAGTAACTACAAGAAATCTAGGAAATCATGTAGCAACTACAAGAAACCTTGTAGCAGCCCGTTTTAGACTGTTTTGGTAGAAATGATGATCAAAGCCTAGGGTAGGCCTTCAACTTGACCTCCATACCCCTCAATGCCATTTTTGACTAGTTTTCCAATAACTTCCCCACCTTGCAAAAGATCAACTTGTTTAGCCTAACATTTACATTTCTAAATTGAAAACCAAGACTCTTTTCTACAATATTTATTTAGTGCATGCATAAATCAGTCTCAACAATGCTAGGATCATTTCCATGCTTACTTAGTCTATATAACTAGATGATAGAATGCAAGGTTAAATTAGGTTTCTTCTACAAGTAATGTATGTTAATTCTTAGCTAGGTAATTTCATGTCATTTCATAACACCTTCGATACAACGCTTTCAATTCCTTAACATAGGAAAGCATTTACTTTCTGCATTAAAGATAGCTTTACATTCACTGGTAATAGTCAACTTGCTTCTAGTCAATGGAAGATTGGTTTGAAAAACCCTAGTGGTCTATAACCCTAGTTGAGAAGTGACAAGAGTGGGCTATTGCATTTGATGTGCATATAGCACTGTCACCTCCAAATTTGTACGAATGCTAGGTTGATAAAGTAAAGTTGTTCACCCTAGGAGTTGTAGCATCCTTGCTACAATACTAGGGCTCATCAGAAAGCATGCCTAAAGACTCTCTTATAGTTGAACTCACAAGTTGATCCATCGAGAGAAAGCAACGGGACACAAGTTTGGGACCACCATCCAAGACTAAACATCATTGAATATTCTGCATCACCAATCCATGTAGAGGTGAAGAGAAAGCATATTCAAGAAGACATCCAACACTTAGTAGTAATAGTGATGTGACATTGCCACATCATCAAGTAGTGCATGTCAACAGTGTAATGTCATGTCATGTCATGAGTGGTCATATGCCACATCACTATTGCGGATCATGTATATTTTATTCAAATATATTATAAAGTGGAAGTCCAAAGGACACACATGAAATTTAAAGAGTCATAAAAGTTGAAAATTCATAGGAAGTCAAATAGTCATGAGGGTAGTAAAGAGTCACCCTTGGTTATATATACTCCCCCATTATATGAGTAAAGGAATTTTCACCTTGGCTTCTCTTGCAAGGAATTAGAGAGATTAGCTCGTTCTTTGAGGAGCAAGGAGTGGCTTCAATGCTCCACTATTGGGGATAGTGATGTACATTGTGTTGGAAATAATAATGAGAGTGGGGAGGTGAATTAGTGTTAGCAAATCAAACACTTTTTCATTTACATACTCAGATTCATATGCGCTACTTCAGTTAAGGCAACCTGCATGTATATGCAACTGTGTTTAATGCAACTAGCATATATCCAGTAAACTTATGATTCAGTTAGTTGATCTTTAATGAGTACATCAGAACATTATTAACCATGTAGACAGTAAATAGGTTCAATAAAATAGAACAGATCATCACAAATACGAAGCACACATGAACACCATGATATAAGGTGGAAACCCAATGTGGGTGAAAACCACCTGCTGCAGTTTGTCTCTATCTTCTTTTAATAAGAAACTTCTTTTTACAATATTTATGTACTAGTGCAGTCTTATACCAGTACACAGGCTTCTACCTATAGAAGGCTACAACCTTCTCTCATTCTCCAGCTTCTCCTAGAAGGGAGCTACAACCCCCCTTTTCTCTTGTACTAGATGATGTACTAGTACGTAGGTGCCAACCTACAGAAGGCTACAACCTTCTCTTTCTTCCTCCAGGTACCACGTTTCATAAATTTTCAGACTGGATACTCATGGAACACAACATCATAATCTGAATTCCACGCTTCATCCAATTTTCATACTAGACCCATCAATATCATTGAAGCACAAAATCAATCACCACTTGCATCATCAATCTTTGAATCACCCAATACTGAATCACTGAAACCTTGTCAACAAAATGCAGTCACAGAGCAGAACACAAAACTCTGCAACAATATTCAGAGCCAACTATATCATCATAAATCATACATCATAGTGCATATGCTACTTGGAAGAGCCGAACCAGCATGTATATGCAACTTCACCAAAGCGAACTAGCGTATATGTCATCAAATACTTACTTATAACTTCGATGCACTTCCTAACTTCAGACATACCCAGATCATTACATATACAAGGATAATACGTGTGTTAGCAACCAGATCTAGTCCATTAGATCACATAAAGATAAGTCATTATGATCCTGATCCATTATTAGATCTCATCCATCAACACTGAAACTAAACACACTCAACCAATCTGAATATACGGAATACTGACACCAGTAAACAATCACCAGAACTCAAAACTTTGCATCAATAACCAGAACCACATGTAACTTCAAACATCATAGTTTATATGGTATACACTATTTAGATGTATCTAACCTGCGTATGTATGCGCTTTTATCAAAGTCAACCAGCGTATACATCAGTAAATATTCATTCATAATTTGCGGCTATTCCAGACTTGAGTTATACCTAGATCATAATATTTACAGAACGTTACATGTGTCAGTATACAGATCAAGAATAAGCATGATCAAACCATATAGAGATGATTCATTCCAAGCCATAAGATCCTGATCCATCATAGACCTTGTCCTCCATCAACCGCTGAGATTCCTTGTTGGCTCAGATCAAGCAAAGCATCATAAACCCACAACCTGCATACTGGATCTCACTCTGCATCAAATATTTGAGACTTTCTGAGTACTTTTGCCTAATGATCTTCTCCTCCTTTTATAGTCTTAGGCCTTTCTCAATACCATGGTCCAAAACCACTTAGAACTAATACCTTGGACCAAATACCTGGGGTCAGTACAACATACAAGATACCTTGGACCAATACCATGGTCCAAATACCACAGACCAAAACCAAATGTACGTGCCTTTCCTTGCGTGAAAGTGCATGTATATGCATACGTGCCTTTTGGTTGTTGAACCTGCGTGTGTATGCGGATTTATCAAGGGTAACCTATGTATATCCCATGTATTCTGTCACATTTGATATCTCTTCTATAGATTCATCTAGTTATATACAAGTGAGTTGTTCTGCTACAAGTGGGTTGCCATCAAGTACAACACATGCATCATAATGCCAACAATCTTGCCCTTTGGACTTGATGGAAACAACACCAAATCACTCTCCCCCTTTGACATCAAGGGCAAAGGGTCATGCTCCCCCTAAGTGCATGCTAAAATCTCTGATTGAGCTCCCCCTCTATTTATGCTGAGATGCACTATATCATCCATACTCCTCCTTAGTACATGCAGAGTCTGTAAATATTTTCAAGAAAATAACATGACTTTATAACTCAATTATGTGAGTTTGACCTTCCTATCACCATTGAATCATACATACATTCATTCTCCCAACCAAGTGGGGATATGCCAGATACCAATTGTTTATACATGACTTGAAATATTACAACATCCTTCCCATGCATAGTGGGGGTACACATTACATCATATGACCAAAAGGGATTCATCAAATGACTACAATATACAGAGACAAACTAATATGACCTTTACATCGAATGACATTTATAACAGAGATCAAATATCTAAACAAGATCATGATAGTCATCATCAACTATCATACAAAATGTATGATCTGCTCCATAAGTATCTATCAACACCATCCAGACCAGCAACATGTATATGTCCATTAGTGTAGATATAATCAATCTGTGACAAGGTATGTCTGCATATAGATATCAACTCATCCTCCTCATTACATCAATATCAACTTGCTTCGTTTCCTTAGTAGAAAGAGACTTATCATAACCTCAACATATGTATGTGAAAAACACCATGTTTATCATCTATAACATGTCATAAATAACAGTATGATCTTTCTACAAGAGCCTTCAATATATCAACCATGTATCATCACTAGGGAAATTCCCACATATGATAAGCATCAACCATGATAATCAACATATGTGAGTATCAACCTATCATCATAAGGTAAGAACTCAAAGTGATTAAGTAAGCCATGCCTTCGAATAGCTATGTCTCCATGCGACCTCCAATAACACCATTCTCTTGGCAAACCAACAATATGCAACTTAAGTAATCATCCATGTATCCATCATAATGTATATAACACTATGTATCTAGCAAACCTTGAGCTCAAGCAACAATCCTCAATCATGTGAGAGCCTGCATCATAACTGTATGATCTTTATGCATATGACAACAACAAAATATGAGTGACTCATCATCAAGTAATGAAGTTGTGTATTCAAGCTTTGTACTTCTCTTTATCCTTATGAAGATTACCATGTTAGCAACATATATGCATCATCAGAGAATCAACCACAAGTTTGATTTGAACACCAACTATGTAACCCATATGAGATTTTGTCATGGGAAACTCATAACCATATCATAGCAAAATGTATCATTTAGCCATATAAGCATCATCACAAAGGACTTCTAACCATAATGCCAACAATGCATTATTCAAAGCATATGCTCCCTCTGAACCTGTGCCATCTGTTCACTGTCAGATCTGATCATGCATATATCATCAAGAAGTATCAAGGCATCATCATCATAAAAAAAAACATCTTATGAGTACCAAAACAGTTCCACACAACATCAGCAGATTGTAACCATTATCAAATAGAACAAATGATGGACTGAATCATATTAGGCCCTTTTTCCTGAGTCTGTCACACTGCTTTTCCTCAAGCTAACATATATGCGACTGTGCAGTGTCTAACTCATGTGTATACGTGACTTCTCTTCATGAAACTTGTGTATGAGATTTAGAACACTGAAGTTTTACACTTTTAGCTCCCTCTGAGTCTGTTATGTCTGTACATTGTGTTGTGCCACATCTTTCTGACTGTACTTCCTTCTTCTTCCATATCTTCAAGGGTGATGATGTTTTCTTCTTTTGGTATGGTGCCCGTACTTTGTTCCTACATTCCTTTGCTATATGTCCAAGATTGTTACATGCATAACATCTTACATGTTTCATATTCCTTCTGTAGCAATCGATAACTTTTTGACCAAACATATTGCAATAAAAACAATATCCCTTAAAGTACCTGGAACGTGATGATCTTTCTGTGTGATGGTCTTGAACCATTCTACTTCTGCATCTAGCTGCAACATGTCCAAAATTATATAACATTCAACATTATTCATTGGAGGAGTAAAATATTTTCTTTGAAGAATTTCTTTCCTTGGTTGTTTATGGGATTGACCTCTCATCTCCTTGTTGAGAATTTCAGATTTTGCAATAGAGTTCCTTGTCTTACTTTGTGAACTAGATTCACCTTCAATAGATTCATGAAAACCAACACTAGTTTTATTAACAGGAGACCTTTGACTACTAAGAATATAATCCAAGATCATAGTACTATCTTGAAATCGTAAGAGCTTATCCTTTTCTTCTAATTTATCTTTTAGAATATTTACCTCAACTTGATGTTGCTCTTCCTTTTCAAGAGACTGTTTCTTCATGATTCCTTCAACTTTTCTTCCTTCTTCCAACTGATGAGTTATTTCAAGAACTTTGTTTTCTTGTTTTTCAAGAGCTTGGAGTAGTTCTTTATTCTGCTTATTTAATTCTTCAAGATCTTCTTTTAGTGAGAGGGTCTTAGCTTCAAGACTTTCATAGTAATTGGATCTTTCTCTGAGTTTCTTGATTGTTGTGCCCTTTTCATTTACTTCATTTCTTAATGATGTTACTTCATCTTGTAGCTTTTGACATTGATCTTCCTCTTCCTTGAATAGCTTCCTTACCCTGTTTCTTTCCTCTAGTTGAGCTTTTAGTTTGGTAGCTTCTTCTTTGGAGGCACATTCCCTTTTGTCCAATAGATCTTGTTGATCTTTAATTTTGTCTGTAAGCCTTTTAAGTTCTGTCTCTATTTGATATCTTTCATCCTCACCCATAAGAGCAAGTTCAGTTGTTTTGCTATCACTTTCATCATCTTCAAATGGATGGAGAAATGTATCACCAGAGGATAAAAAACTCATACCTGATATCTCTTTTTCTTGTTCATCTTCATTCTGAGGTGATTCTGAATTTGAATTGTTGCTTCCACATATTCCCCAATCGATTCTCCCACTATCATAGTTCCTTTGAGATGTCTTCTTCTTCTGAGGCGCTTTCTTCTTTAGCTTCCTTCCCATTGTTCTACGGATCTCCTTCAAGCGATCAAGCTTCTACCAAAGGACCTGCTCTGATACCAA
>Ga0139314_100394_pt1 | contig 11500 bp, 7 predicted proteins | sample In2P11_FD_99376 | JGI IMG/M metagenome (GOLD analysis project Ga0139314, IMG submission 99376)
AAATACAAAATGTATAAGAATATCATGGGCTAGAAGTTCAAGAAAAAATGACTAAAAGAACTATTAAAAACATATGCAAACGATGATCGATCCAAACTTTGTTAATGCGTGAAATTATGTGCTTGTAGCCCCTAGGAGTAGGTCCTCGTATGTCCTATTATAAAAGGTGAAGTTGGAAGTCCCATCACGAAGTTCTAGAATCTCCCATGGGCCCTACTCCACCAGCAACACTTCTTTAGAGAGATGATCTACTTCTAACTTCCTTTCCCTTTAAAAGTGACAACATGTGAAAAAATTAGAAGAGATTTTGAGCTTGTTGCTCCTTCCACAATAGATAAAATTATGATGTTTCTACACAATTGAATTTTATTTTTCTAGTTGATGATAAGCATGGAGTTACTATACATTTGGATTTGAGAGAAACTCTTTACTAAGGCAAAAAGGAGCAGGTTTTTACAAGCTATGATTTCTATCATGTTGTTGGATCCAGAACTAAAGCCCATTTTGACTTGGAAAAAGTGTGAGACTGAGAGATGAAGAATGAATCCCCCGCCAGATTGTTGCCTTAGGTTGCTATATGCTCCATCAAAAAAATCCCAAGGTTTGGAATGATCAGGGTCATCTAGATGAATCATGAATTATTTTGGAGGGGTTATCCATTTCTCCTAAGGGAAATAAGCCAAGATGGTTAGAGATTCGGATTTAATGTGTTGAGGAATGGAGAGTTGCTTATGAAAGATGGCTCTATTCTAGGCCAGCCATACCCCCAGTTTATGATAAGGGGTAGAGACTTGAAATCATGCCATGTTGGATTGGACCACTAGACCTACCAATTCCCTTCTAGATATATTGCCTCCCATTCCCCTAAATGACCCACGACCTATTTCCAGATATTCCAAACCTTATGATAAGAGGATAATCTCTTAAAGATGTAAGTTGCAGTTTGTCATCATTTTTTCATAAGGAACACCAGCGCATCCCAAACATGTATATTTTTTGGAGTGTGTCCCAAGTTGGAATATTGCTTTCAAAACATACACCACATAAGAAGCATAGATTTGGATAGACATTTAGCCTTCCATAAAACCCTCCACCACCACCTAATATCGGTGACATCTCTAGTGGCCATGAGAAAGATATATCCAATATTCGAGGTGTAGAAGCCATAAGGAGAAGTGCTCCAGACTAATTCATCTTCTATGTCTATTAATATGATGTGGCCAGTAGATATGGCATTCAGGAAACCATTCTAGGATTCCTTAAAATTCCTCCCAAGGCCTAAGTTGTTAGAAAGCATAGCAAGAAAGGATCGATTTTGACTTGTGCCTTAGTCAAATTGAATAAATCGAATTTCCACATCAACGGGACACCTTGGAGGTAGTTAACTTGTGTGACATGGTATTTTCTAGTAGTTTACTATGTAAATTCAAGTTATAGGCTAGAAGTAGAGTTGTGCATGTAATTATTTCTAACATTTAGCAATCTAGTTGAGTTATTGTTAGTTGAACTCAGTTAACTGAGCTCTAGTCATTAGTTGAGTTAGTTGAAGGTTAGTTGAGTAGTTAACACTGTTGTTAACTCAGTGATCTCTCAGTTAACTAGTCAATCAACTAAAAATAGATGCAATCATGCATGGAATTTGAATTTCCAAATTGAAGTGGAGGAAAAGGAACATTTGTATTTATAATTGTATATTGTTGAGTGTAAAATTATTTTTGCATTGAGCAAGTGATCAATTCCTTAGGCTATTGTGCAAGGAAATAGGGTATTTCCCCTATTTTTTAGGGGCTAATTTCTCCAGGATTGTGCAAGGAAATAGAAGGTTGGTTGAGGCTTGAATTGTCTAAGTGTTTTCTAAAGAAAGTCAGGAAATAAGAGAATAGGATTTTAGTGCAAGGTGTACTTCAGAGTTGAAGCAAGGCATTGTAATTGTTTCTCTTTTCATCTGAATTAATGTAAAGTAGCAGATGGGTTTTTCCTAGTCAGGTTCCCCTAGAAATCACTGCGTACTTGTGTTTTTTCTTGTTGCATGTCTATGCATGTTGTTTCAAATTGTGATTTTTATTTTTCATATTAGTAGAGTAGAATTTGTGTCTCCTAATTTTAGTTCGATTTCTCGAGCATTTTGAATTTCTATCAATTTTTTGCATGGTATCATAGCCCTGAAATAACATTAGAGACCAATGCTTCAAATTTGTTCTTCAGGTATTTTGAATTGCATCTTCAATGTAGCAACTTTTCTTCAGATTCGAGAAATTGTCTTTCAACAGACTGAGATTAGAGTATGCCTTAGAGGGTATCTTGAAGGAGTGAATGGAAGAAATGTTTGATGATAATGGTGTGTTATAATATGTTAAAATTGACATTGTGAAACCCCAACAGTGTGATGCGCAAAAATTATCCCAGTGGAAGAAGGATGTTGCTAGATCCAGAAGAATCATCCTGGAGGGTGTGAGAGACCATATAGTCTCGAAGTTACATGGCAAGGAGACTCCCCTTGCTATCTGGAAGACCCTCACTAAACTATTTGAAAATAACAATGATGCCAGAAAACTTGGTTTGATGAACAAATTGAGGATTGAATACCAAGGGTATGAGGTAGTCTTTAGCAATGGGAAGGCATACCTCAATAATTTTTCTTTAGGTAATATCAAGCAAATTGGTGTTAGGATTGAGAGCCTATATACATTATAAGAAGATGCCTGTGCAACCTTGAGGAGAAAGGAAGAAATTAGAGATGTGGTGTTTGAGAGGGAGTCGGATAGACCTCTCAAGATGGAGCCTCATCTAGTTGGAAGTTGGGTTGACTAGTAGGATGATGATGATGAATACTATTTAGAGACCTCTACTAGAAGGAGAGTTCAAGCCAAGTGGGCAGAGGGATAAATTTCAGCAATACCTCCTAGAGTGAGGTGGGATGATGTAGAATCTTATTCCCAGAGTTGCAAAAATTTGGGCAAGGTCAATTGAGGTTTCCTCCTCATGGATCATTACCTTGCTATAGGGACCCACAATATTCAATAGCATAAGGATCAGTATGAGTTGGTGCAGTCAGATGTTGAGGAGCACAGAGCAGTGTTGATAGCAGTGCAGGAGGCACATTGCAGAATCAACATCAGTGCAATTTTCCTTGTAGACAGTTGTAGAGAAAGTTGATTTAGTGTTTTGTTTTATGCTTCTCAGTTCCAATTGTTGCAGTAGTAGCAACAACAATGAGAGATAGTGCTATAGCACACTCCACAAGTGCTAGATAGGGGTGGTGAAAAATCCTTTTCTTGCTAAGAGGGAGTTTTAAAAAAATGTAGCAAGAAAGGTTCAATTTTGACTTGTGCCTTAGTCAATTGAGTAAATCAAATTTCCACATTAGCATGACAACTTGGAGGTAGTTAACTTGTGTGACATGGCCTTCTCTACTAGTTTACTCAGTAAATTTGAGTTATAGGCTAGATGTAGAGTTGTGCATGTAGTGATTGCTAAGATTTAGAAATCTAGTTGAGTGATTGTTAGTTGAACTCGGTTAACTGAGCTCTAGACATTAGTTGATTCAATTAAAGGTTAGTTAGTAGTTAAGATTGTTGTTAACTCACTGATCCTTTAGTTAACTTATCAATCAACTAAAAATAAACACAATCATGAATCGAATTTGAATTTCCTAGTTGAAGTAGAGGAAAAGGCACATTTGCATATATAATTGTATATTGTTGTGTGTAGTGATTTTACACTGAGCAAGTGATCAATTCCTCAATCTATTGCGCAAGGAAATAAGGAATTCTCCTATTTTTAGGGGCTAATTCCTCTAGGATTACACAAGGAAATAAGAGGTTGGTTAAGGCTTGAATTAGCTAATTTTTTAGGGGCTAATTCCTCTAGGATTACACAAGGAGATAAGAGGTTGGTTGAGGCTTGAATCAGCTAATTTTTTGTGAGAAAAAGTCAGGAAGAAAGAGAATAGGATTGCAGTGCAGGGTGTGCTTTAGAGTTGAAGCAAGACATTGTAATTGATTCTCTTTTCATATGAATTGATGAAAAGCATTAGAGGTGGTTTTCCTAGTTGGGTTCCATTAGAAATCACTGTGATATTGTGGCTTTTCTTGTTGCATGTTTATGAAGGTCATTCTAAATTGTGATTTTCATTTCACAGATTAGTGGAGTAGAAATCATGTCTCCTTATTTCAATTTGATTTCTTGAGCAATTCCAAATTCTATCAAATTTCTGCATGAGTCAACAATAATAAGCCATCCTTGACTCCAAATCAAGGTGGCATTCAAGTTGTCAATGTGAGAAATTTTGGAGAAGCCTCCATCTTGCAGGAGATCAATTAGTGGGAGGGGAAGGAATAACGTGACTCTATCCGCTGCTTAGCTAGAGGTCAAGACCTAATCTCACCCGACCCCCCTTGTCTATTTATGATTCCAATGCACTACTAATAAGCTCAAATGAATTAAGAACTTCCCTCTAGATCACCAAGATATTTGCATGTGGTTTTTCCATCCTTCCGATCGAATGTTCCCACAATATTGGAGCTATATATTTTTTAGTAACAATTGCGACCCATAGGCTTTAAGTAGATATGATCCACCACCCACACTTGGAAGTCAAATATTTCAAGGGAAAAAATATATTCTTTAGTCCCTAGCCTCCCAAAATATTTGGAGTAGTAACTTTTGTCCATATTATCAAGGGAGGACTCCTCAATCCTAATTCCATAACCATAGAAAAGAGAAGCATATTTTGTGATTTTTTTCCAAGACACCTTTAGGAATCCATGTCAGGGACATTCAATATACAAGGATAGATTTTAAGGTCAATTTTATTAGCACAAGTTGGCCTACTCATGATATCCATTGAAATGCATGACTCTTCATTTTTTTCTCAACCTTTATAATGATCCATGACCAATTCTCTTTAATATAAAAATTGGGTTTGAGGAAAAATCCCATATATTTTAGGCTTTGCTCTAGTGTTTTGGATGCAAAGGGAATATTCAAATTAACATGGTAGACCTCACCTTATTCCAATTTTTTTCATGGATATGGAGGATTTGTTTTTATTAATAGAAATACCTATAGATTTCCCATATAAAGAAACTATATCTTCCAACAAACTCACCTCTCTTAAGGAACCATTGCATAAAATGAGTATGTCATCAATGAATAGGAGGTGGGTGAGAGTCGAGGTTTGAGGAATGATAGTGTCATGGCAATCTCCTTGCCTTTTTTAGTCAACCAGTAGCCGACTTAATCCTTCAAAAATAAAAAGAAATAGGAGAGGGGAGAGGTGCATCCTTGACACAATCCCCTTTATGCATGGAAAAAAGTGCAAGCCAAGGCATTAATTAAAACAACAAATGAGAAAATATGGATGCAACTCTTCACCCTGGAAGTAAAATTTGAATTAAAACCTACATGTGTCATAAGAAGCCTAACATAGATCTAGTTGAACCTATCAAAATATTTAGATAGGTTAATCTTGATGAAAAATCCTTAAGTTCAGGGATTTTAGACTATGTACACCTTCCTAAGCAACACCAATTGCTTCATGAATTTTCCTACCCTCTAGGAATGAAAATTGTTCACTGGATATAGACCTTGAAAGAATGGGTTTGATTCTAAGAGAAATGATTTTTTCCCCAACCTTGTAAATGGCATTGGAAAGTGATATAGGTTGGAAAACATCCAGAGAAGAAGGGTGGTCCACCTTGGGAATGAGAAAAATGAAGGATGAGTTGAAGGCGAGAAACATATACATTTCATTTCTATTATTTTCCATCACTGACAGAAGATCATTGCCAATAATGTAATATAATTCAAAAAAAAAAGTCTATGCACCAACCATTAGGGCCTAGAATTTTATCGTTCTAGAAATTGTGAAGAATAGTTTTCATTTCATCCTCTAATACTTAATTTTTGATATCCCTATTATCTTCTTCCTCAACCAGTTGGGAAAAAGTTGTGCAACTTTGATCACTTTGGAAATAGATGCTTTGTGGGGGCCCGAAAGATGTTTTTGAAGTGGTTCTTAGCTAGGGATAGTAGTCCGTCAAAATGCAAGACCTCCTCTCTATCTAGGTCCCAAAGATTTCATATGGTGTTGTGAATTTTCCTTCCCTTGGCATATAGGCCTAGAATAATTTGGTGTTTTCATCCCCACTAGCTAGCTAGAAAGAATTGTTGTTCAAGCACCATTCCTTCTCTCATTCTTCCAAAAACACTTGTTTCCATTTTTCTAGGAAATTGAGGGTCTCTCTCTATTTTGAAGAGGTGAAGTCGTCCCCTTCAAGATAAATATATATTTCAATTGATTTTTTATTTCCAACAACTGTTTAACTCCATTCATATTCTTATTTTTCCCATTCCTTGGTTTTAATTTTTATGGTATTTATATTGGTTGCAAATTGACTAGTTATAGAGGAGCACAAATGGGGATCAAAGGGTTTCCAGTGTGATGATATCAAAGAGTGAACACCATCTTATTATAGCTACAAACATTTCATTTTAAAAGGATTGGTTGGCTTCATAGAGGACCCACGTATCTCCAAGAGAATGAGAGAGTGATCTGAGACCCCACCAACCTTGATCCAATTTTTTATGTTAGTGAGGTTGTCCACCAAAGCTATAGATAGAAGGAAATGTTTGATTTGCTTCGAATTTATGTCTTCCCCTACATAATGGTTCCTCCAAGTAGGGTCCAATTTAACTAGTTCCACTTCCACCAAATTCCCATCTTCTAATTTGGGCATAAAATATTCAGCTAGGGGGTTTGATTGATCCCTATGGGAAGTTAAAATCCCATCCAAGAATGAGACTGGGTGAATGGATAAGTGAATTTGAAAACCCCAGAACTCCTTTTGATTAATCAAGGGCACACAAAGATTTAACAAAGCGAAGGATGTGCCTAGATCCTTTGAGAATACTTCAATGGCAAAACTAATGTCATCACTCCAAGAATTAAGAATCTATATATTCAATTATTTTCCATCCCACATATATACCAGTTGATATTCCTTTTCAATCCAAGGTCAAGAATTTCCATCCTTTGATAATGGATTCTAAGTAGTTGACGATGTCTAGACCCTCCCCTAAATTTTCTTCTAGGACAATACCCTCAGGAATGTTGACTTTGGCCAATCGTCGGAGGGTACATTTTTTATGGGGACATGTTAAACCCCTATAGCTAAAGGAGAGAATTTTTATATAGGGACTCCTCCAAGGAAAGTATTCACTCTAAGGGATCCTTGAATAGAAATTTGTTTTCTAATAGTTAAGTCTACTATGGGTTGCTCTTTATCCTTGGTGAGATGAGACTTACAACCATGGAATTATCCCTCGATAGTTGAAAGGGTAAGCTTCCCTATACCCCAAGAGAGGATTTCCTTTTGGGGGGGAACTAAATGAGATTGAGATTGTATAATACTCTTATGGTTTTACATTGCTAATATCAATCAAGGGCCCTAGGGAACATGGGAGGAATGATCACTAATCACTAAAGGACGAGGGCACAGAGCCCTTGCAAGAGGTAAATACCATGAAGGGAGAGAGGGGATGGGGAATCGATAGTTAAATCAAAAGGCATCGAGCTCCAAACTAGAAGGATAAGAAAAGAGGGGGGGAGGTAAGAGGGATATGACAAGAGGGGGATTTGAGGATAGTTGGGGAAGGGGAGGGGAGGATACATCCTTTGAGAGTATCATGTAACTAGAAACATAAGCCAAGGGGAAAACATTATTGGTTTAAGGGGGCTTGACCCAGGTTCAGATTATGCTGCACACCAACAAAAACCTCAACCATTGGCCCTTTTAGCAATGACCTACAAGAAGATCATTGTCTCACCCGAAGCAGTTATGGGAGGTTTTGGCACAAAATTGTCATCAGGGAAAGACCCTAGTTTCAGGCACAAGGGGGCAACAAGGGTCTATTTTCGTCTAGGACAATGTCAAAATTTTCACCCTACCCAAAGGGATAAGGAGTCTCACCCGAGGCGTGTTGTGACCGAAACTAAGAAGGGTTTAGAAGGATATCAAGGATGACCCAACCATTACTCTATATACATCTTAAAGCATGCATTCATCATAACGTTATATCATTATAGATATTATATTCATACAAGGAAAGACCCTCAACGTAAAACCTTTTGAGTAGACTTGTAAATCACAAAAATACACACAGAGAATGTTATGCAATTGTTCCATATACTCAATCATATTAACCCAATGAAAGATTTGTTACAACATACATTCGGCATAAAGTCATGAGAAAATACATAAAATAATGTGACCACACAATGCTCTATATCCCAGACTGAGCCCAACTCTGATATTTCCGCCACTACTCCAATGCTCGGATCAAGTTCCTCTGTGCCCCACACTCCCTTAGATACCAACCCCTTCTTCATGTTATTCTCTCCTTCTATCTACTCCTTTGTTCCTTGAACTACTAGTTCCATACAGCTATCTATCCCCTCGGCTACTTCCCATCCTCCTCCTTGTTTGCTCAGTTGTTTCTTCTTGTTCCTGACACCTTGCCGAAATTGCCCCATGACTACATGGTCTTGTTTCCTTTCCTAGTTGTCTTCTTCACAACTTGATCATTGCTGTTGCCACCTATTTTTCCCTCTTCACACCTTCAAAACTTTCAAAATTCAACATGAAGGCCCCAATAGGAGGTTGCAGAACCAGATTTCTGCAACTAGAGGGATATGCGCGTTGTGGCATCCGTGTATTCACTTATGTCTTATATCTTCCTACAAGTTCACGACCATGAATAACTACACGTTGATGATTAATCTTATAGATTGGTACTTAACACATAGATATAACAAAAAATAGTATAACATGTATTCTTTTGCATAATTTAGTAAAAAGCATGCATAATGATATCAATAACAATAGATAATAAGCACAAAAAGATACACAATACTTTGCCAAAAATTCTTCTTTATTAATAATTGTTTTCAATACATGTTATTCCCTAAACTATGCACCCAACTGCAAGTGGTTTGTGCACTCAGCTACAGACTCTTCAAGGCCTTCGTGCACTCAGTGGTGGATCCTTCCCCAAAAATACAGACTACATATACAAAGACTCAATTCACTTATGATCTTGTTAGGTCCCTATACTACTAGTGTAACCCCTTATTGTTATTAGTACAACCCCCTTATTATATTTTTGTGCCCATGTAGTCCCCATATTGTTATTATTGGGCCCCATAGAAGCCCACTATTGTTATTATTGTGCCCTTATTATTATTATGTCGGCTCTGATTATATTATGACCCCTTAGACTTCTATATATAGAAAGGAGGTCTTGTCATTTGTATCATCCAAGAATTGTTCATTTGTGTAATGTAAAAGAGATTGCCCCCTTGAAGGGGTTGAATTCTAAGACGTTTATCTTTATTTTCTATCTTTTTGTGAGTTGGTTTCATAACATTTGGTATCAGAGCTTTGGATTCTAGGGTTTCGCTGCTCCAAACAGGTCATCGTGGCATTTTCGCTATAACTTTCTTCTACGATGTTTTAGAAGTGAAAAAAAAACCCATTTGAGACGAAATCACGTTGAACAAGGGGCTGAATTTCAGATCTTGTGTCACTATATTTTCGGAGATATGATCTGAGGAAGTTAGGGTTTTTGCAAGCTCCAGAATTTCATCTAAAACAGGTCATAGTGGAATTTTCGCCATAACGTTTTTGCTACAAAGTTTTAGAAGAAAAAAAAACCATTTAAGAATAAATTAGTTTGAACCTCGAGTCTGAATTTTAGATCTTGTCTAGCTATAGTTTCAGATATATGATCTGAGGAAGTTATGGTTTTTGCAAACTCCTGAATTACATACTAAACAGGTGACCTTGGGAAAATCGTCATAACTTTCTCTCTGAGCATCAGATTGAAATTTCATAAGAAGTTACTGAAAGAGGATGAACTGTATTTTGTTTGAGTATAATTTTCAGAACCTAAGGTTGAAATAGTGATACGTGTCATGTCGTACAAATTCACTCTACTGAACTAGTCAGTAATTAGGTCATTGCAGGAGATTGGGAATAAATCTTTCTTTTGGAATCCAATTGCAATCAAACTTGCAAAGTTAGAAAGAGGACTCAAAGGAATATTACAGGCCGAAATTTCAGAACTTAAAGACCCGAAATTACAGAGTTACAGTCATTTCAAGATCGAGCTCCTAAAATCAAGAAAAAGTGAGATGAGGAAGTTTGATGGCAAGGATCCGGTAAATTGGATACTACAGATGGAGAAATATTTTGATCTACATGGTGTACCACTATTACAAAAGGTATGTATTGCATCTAATTATTTAGAACCGAATCAATTTTTATGGTATAAAGGGCTTTGTTCTTGTAAACCACTTGTCACGTGGTCAATTTTTACGGATGAAATGATAGCACATTATGAGGATACCAAGAGCAACACCTTCTTTAGCCAATTGATAAATCTCAAACAAAAGGGTTCAATGGCAGATCACATTGAGGACTTTCAAAAATTGAATAGAAGGGTAAATTATATTTTAGAGAAGCAAAAGATAAATAGTTTTACCTATGCCATGGAAGCTTATATCAATGGTATGAAAGAATATTGGAAGAAAGGCATGGAAGATTTGAAGAAATACATGGAAGATTTGAAGGAAGGTGGGACAAAGCTGCTACAAGAAATGCCTCCTAATGATGAAAAGGATCAAGAAACGTCAAAAGAAGAGGATATACACTAGGAACCAACCCTAGAGAAAGAACAAATGAATCCGAATATATCTTGTATTACAATGGCAGGAATTACCACTCCTCAAACTCTCAAGATAAAAGGAAATATAAAGAAAAAGAAGGTTCAAGAAGTGAGATATCAGGAAGAAAAGTATCAAGAAACATCAAAAGAAAAGGATACTCACCAGGAACCAACCCTAGAGAAAGAAGAAATGAATCTGACCATATCCTGTAATGCATTGGTTGGAATTACCACTCCTCAAGCTATCCAAGATATCCAAGGAATTGAATTTCTTCCTATATCCAGCACCAGAGTATCAAGTGACGGTTGTAAGTGGAGGAACCATAAATTTCTCTAGAAAGTGCCATAATATCAAGCTATCCATGGGAGAATATGTAATGAATAGCCCAATTATTTCCGTTCCAATGGATGGTACTAATGTTGTACTAGGAGTCCAATGACTACAATCCTTGGGTACAATAGCTTTTAATTTTCAAGAACTTTTCATGAAATTTTATTTAGGAGGAAAGGAAGTTGAATTAAGGGGTATCACTGGGAAACCAGGAAAGATAATCAGCTCTTACGGAATGACAAAGATTCTAAAGAAATAACAATGAGGCTTAATTGCACAATTATGTTCGGTAATGGTTCCCACATCGAAATCATGTATTTCTCCAAATCTCCAAAAAGTCTTGCACAATCATTTCAAGGTATTTGAGACTCCCAAAGGTCTCCCACGTATTCATGATCATGATCATGTTATTCATTTGATTCCAAGAAATGTTCCTCCAAA
>Ga0139314_100399_pt1 | contig 11461 bp, 3 predicted proteins | sample In2P11_FD_99376 | JGI IMG/M metagenome (GOLD analysis project Ga0139314, IMG submission 99376)
AATTCGTTCTGCTATGTTCATCTATGTTTGGTTAGAGTTCCAATTAAAGTCATCCTTGTTGTAATTAACTCTGTTTTTGATAGAATCAAGGGAGGCTATTATCTCTATAAATCTTTATAAATACAGCCTCATATCATAGACAAAGGAATTTTCACCTTGGCTTCTCAAGCTAGGCATAGGAGCAAACATCACACTTTTGAGGAGCAAGTGGTGGCTTAACGTTCGAATATTGGAGCTAGAGATGTATCATTGTGTTGATCGGTAGAAATGTCCTCCGTCAACATTAGGGGAGACCACCCAATCAGGAACTTAAAGCAGCTCCTTTTCCATTGAAGATGGTGGTTCTAACTTGTTATGGGTTCAGTTACCCTATTTAAGACTAACCTAAAAATAATCTAATACTAATATAACCTACACTAAGAGTTAATATATTTACACCTATAATACACCATGTTACATTTCCTTTATATCAATCTTTAAAGATGTAAGTTAAAGGAATAGATCAACGCAAAGGATTGTTCAAATTAAAGGCTGATCAAACCAGAATCTAATGATTTATTTGCCTTTTTAAGAGAGGACGTGATATAGACTAAGATGCAAATGTAAAATTAATCTAAAAACATAAAATCCTATCTCGAACTAGAATGGGATAGCCCTTTCCTAATCCGAGAGAAAGTTAACCAAAACAGGGGGAAGGACTGATATAATTCATCATGTGATTTTGTATTAATTAAAGGAAATAGTTCACATTAACTAATATAAGTGAAAGCAAACTAAGCTTACAAATGAATAATAAATAGTTATCAGTCACCAAAGGACTAATTCAATGAATTAAGATTGATTTCGATTTCATTCTACCCTGCAAAGATAACTTTAACAAAGTTTCAATAGCAAAATGTCAATGACATGGTAATAGTGCTTAATATCAAAGAAACATAATATTGTTTAGAATAAAGATCAGAACCAAAAATGAAACTTTAACAGTGAGACAATAATCCTACATTCCTGTAATAGTACACAAGAATAACAATTAATTAAAACCATGTCAAAATTTACATTAAAAATGTGCAATCCTGGAGTAGCTCATACCCATAATCGCATTGCCTGCAATAGTGCCAAGCAATAAGAACAGAGCCAGAAACCCTATGTTTTCTCTATAATCAACATTTTTGTACATAACAGTAGTGTTATTGTACAAATCAAACAACTATAGAGAATCCCCTTTTAGTGGATCGTGACCTCCCCCTATTGCATCGAATTCAGGGGTATTTATACAAGATTTATAGAGATAATAGCCTCCCTTGATTCTATCAAAAACAGAGTTAATTACAACAAGGATGACTTTAATTGGAACTCTAACCAAACATAGATGAACATAGCAGAACGAATTTCCCAATTTGGTTTGCGCAGATTAGAATGATCTTGCTTGTTCAGAACGGATAGGAAGAATTTTTGGGAAATGTAATCACTATTAAACTAATTCAAGAATGTATTTACCAATTAAGAAATCCATTTGGCCACTAGGAGGAATTGCATTGGTGATTGATATGTTCTTCCAATCAGCCCTGTATCAGAGGTCAAACAGAAAACATAATCATATTGTAAATAGTTGGATTTTTATTAAAATAGCGAAAACATAAATTAAACTATAAAAATGTGTTAAACTATACTTATGCCAAGAGACACTTTTAAATTAATTAAGTGACTTTTACTTATACGTGGTAAGAGCTAAGTGGTATCGGACGTAATCTCATCGCAACTTTTAAAATGAAGCAAAATAAATAGTTGCGATATTGGGCAGCTCTGATATGGAGTGGATGCGATATTATATTTAAATTGGTGTGATAAAGCTCATCGGATTCGCAATCAAATCGGGGATAGGAAGTTATATCGCATATCGGAGATCATACATTATATGATATCAGAACTTTTAAGAGGTGACACATAACAAAAACTCCAATATGGGATTTTCCAATATAAGGGAGCGAAGGAGGGTTACATGGTATGTGCGTCCTCCATAATACTTTAGCCACTTTATAATATATATCACCGAAACCTATATTCGTTTGTTTGTATTAAAGCCATTTGTTATATGGTTCAGAGTTTATATTTGTATGTTTATTAAAAAGGGCTAAGCCACTTACTACATTATAATATGGTTAATGTATGAATCTTGGTCTCGAGGGCTATGTTTTATTAATTAATCTAATTAAAACAAAAGAATAATTACATTTTTATTAACTCTAGAAAAATGAATATTTTAGTTAACTTAAAAGTATAAATAGTAAAACTAAGGTTAAATTTACAAACTATAAGGGAATATGAAACAAGCGTTAATGAACAATATGATTGGGCTAAACTGAAGTAATAAAAACTCAAAGCCTAAATGGATGCAAAAAGGGTCACCATGTCTATTATGATAGAATAAAATGGGGGTGTTGTGTTTTCACTACAACACATTGTAATGGTGTATCTTGGAACTTTCAATTAATGATTTGAAGCTCTTGGAGCCGATGCACTTTCATGAATATATCACAAATGTTATAATACTATTATCTCATTGTTTCTGGTGTATGTTTATGTTTATAGATACGAATGAAAGAGAACTATTCCATTAGCTTTAATATGCATCTTTGAATTGTGCATCTCTTTTTTTCACGATCGTTGTTTCTTTGTGAACTATTTCGCAAGATAATTAATTATTCTCTTAGATATAAGTGTGTGTATTTATTAAAATAGTAGTATTACTTTTCTTCTAAAGACTCACTTTCTCTTCCCTTCCGTGAAAGAACCTTTATATACTTTTCAATTGAATACCTCACAAGGCTAACTTACTTGTTCATCTTGCAAATATATGCATACTCTCTTATGTTGTTTATTGCGTCCAAGACAAAACATTAAGAATATGGTAGCCATGCCTATTTCCCATATGGGTATTCTACTCCAAACGTTGTGAGGGCTAATTGGGACTTCATATCAGGGAGACCCCTTGTATGTCGGCAGTTTCCAATACCGTCAATAGGTTGTAATGTCATAGTTCCAAAGGTATAATTTCCTTTCCATCCTTGTGGCCAAGATGGATTTTGGATAGCCCATTGTTGCCATGGCCTAGGAAGACACAAAACCTAAGGTGGGTATTGGTATGGGAAAACTTTTTGAGATGGGTCTTGCATTGTACCTGGTGGTCATGGTGACCATGGTCACTTTTGAGCTACAAAACTTTTTTTCCTAGATTCCTCATTGGCCCGTTAATAAACTATCTCAAGTTATGGTAGTGTAAGCTAAATTTTGGCAGTGTGGTTTTGCTCACATATGCCACATGCATTTATATTGTTTAATGGGAATTCTCATAAGGGGTGCTTCATTTGACTTTTTGAGAAAAATATGGTTCATTATAATTATAACCCTTCCATCTTCTTATTTTCCTATAAAATATATATTTTGGAGGTAAGGATGCTAAGGATATCATTTTAAAAATTATCCAATAAGTTCTCTAGTTCAACCTTAGTAACAATTGATCTATATGTATTTGATATTCTGGAGGTTATAAGCTAGGAATTTCTCCCTTATTTTAAACTTTCACGTTAATATCATCTACATAGATAATAGGTTGCATTATATGACATCTGGGAAACATTTCTACCCCTTGTAAGATTTAAGATATCAATACAATATTCTCTAAGTCCTCTAAGAAAAATGATTCGTAGAGTTTCAGGATCTAATGCATTCCTAGGATTATATTGGAACCTATTAATGTAGTTCTCTATACTTTCATCATATTGTTGTGTCATCTTAAATATTTCTTTCCTAATATCCCAAACTTTACATTAGTCATGGTATTTTTCCAAGAATTTCTTACTCATTTGATCCCATGTCTAAATGGAGTTCCCCTTAGCACATAAATCAGTGAAGAGTTGCATCTTTTAAGGTGGTTGGAAAAAGTTTCAACTTCTAGGCATTAGAGAAGTGTAGTCATAACCACGACAAAGAACATCAAACTTAAAGAGAAAGGTGGTTGGGTATTTGGTAGCCAACCCTCAAAAGTCAGGAAGAGTGGAAGGTGGAATGTTCTTCATTTGAACTAATCCATTAGGGTCTTGTACATAAATTAAAAATTCACCGGTTCCCTCTATTTTTCACCTTCTACATATTCCCCCAAACTGATGTATACATTTTCCCAAAAGTATGATTCATTTGACTTTACTGGAGGTTCTGGTCTCTTATAATATTTTCAATCTCATATTTGGGAGATCTTAAGGTTGGGTTATCAACGAATACATTGGTTTTTGAGTATTTTTTTTGGGAGGGAGGTTGGTTCACAAATTATATTGGATGTTATTTGTTCCTTCGGATTCATGGGTTAGGTGCTGGGAACACCTTGAGGATTACTTCATTTGTCTACCAGTGTGTCAGTATGGTGAGTGGTTCCTACTAATCCACAGGGGGATTCTTGGTCTTGTTGATTTTCATGCATATAACATGAACTGATGTAGGATACTATTATAAAGTGTTGTCATAGGATTAGTAAATAATTCCCTAAGGTTGAATTGGTCTGGTATTTTTCCTATAACTATTTTAGAACAAAAATCCTAGTTCAATAAGTGCCTCCCTAGCAATGACACCAAAAATAACTCTGTATATGCATTTTCATATTGTTTGGGTCTACTCACACTTCAGAATAATCTAATTATCAACCTAGAGTCACATCTAATCTTGCGAGGAAATCAATACAGTATATATAGAAAAAGGAATTTTCTCTAATCACACCCACTATCATGCAATCTAGCCTACTTAGCATACAAAGGAAATAGAAGCAATTTCAATCATACATAAATCATAAGGAAAAGGATTCAACAATGTTCTAAATCCCTAGCTTAGTTTTTGACACCTTGCATTGTGGATCCCTTGGGAACTACGCCCGTGAATCCCATCCTCAACTCTATTTATCAGGAAAAATCAAGAAAGAAGTGATTATTTAGCATCCTCATTCCATATCACAACCTATAACAAGCTCAAAACATAAGGTAACATATAAAAATTGAAATAAATTGATGACATAAAAGTAATTAACTCACAACAACATAAAAATAACTCATAATTATGCACAAGTAGCAAAAGCATAATGCCTTACCTTAAGTTTCCCCCCTCAAAGTTCGGGTTATGTAGACACTCATAAAATCACCATGGACAACTTATAAACTCTAAATATAAACATAGAAATCTAAATATGCTACTTATTGTATTATCATTATGAAAATTTTCTTTTACATATATCTGAATACTCCCTAGCCTCATTTGAGAGGAGTTCCATATATTTACAAGAAGGGGGTATGCTAGCTCCACAAATGGAGTGGTGGGGCTCGTCAAAATTCAACTATAGTTTAAAACGCACATACAAAGTTTTAAAACATTTTTAAATATTATTGGATATCCAACCAAGTTGTTTTAATAGCTATTTTGTGGTTGTGTCTTTAGCTAACCAAGTTTTTGAAACCCCTTTGCACTAGTTAGTCAATCCAACTTCCACTTGCATCTTCATAGACTACTTCCAACTTTTGAAAACTTTGAAACCATCATATATTTGTGAAACTAAGAGATAACTTGAACTAATTATTGGCTTAGTTAGTAGGTTGTTCAAGTGACATTAAGTGTTCATGCATGCTGACACATAATCATCGAGAATATAGTGATATTCTTGCAACTTTGTCTGATAATATTCTTGATGGCTAAACCCTCACCAACATCTAGTGATTATTGTTGCAATGAAATCTCTCATGTTTATTGATTGGTAGAGTTCAAGGTTCATCCCTTGCATTAGTGTAGTCAATATGCTAACCTAGAGATACACTCATTGCTAAACTTGTGCAATGGAGTTAAACCTATATGTTTTAGTATAGTTAAACCTATGTGTTGACTTGGAGTTACACTTGTCAGTGATTAGCCTCATAGTACCTTAGGTTAGAAAATCTTATGTGCAATCATAACATATTATAGAAAACAATGCAAATAGTGTCAATATTCACATTAATAGTTAACTATAAAATGAATATGAGAGCAAATGAAAATTATATATATCTTTGAGGAAATGAATCCTATTCATAATAGAAGAGGGCAAAATGAGTATATATTGGAGGCAAAAAGGGAATGTTTTTATAGTAAAAAGGTGACAAAATCACAATTCATCACAAGCGTACTTCCATATCATGAGAGGAATAGTGTCCTTTCTTATTTTTTCCAATCATAGAAACCCTCTTGATAACTTATATATCTTATTCATGGTTCATTTTGGTAGTTTCAAGAGTGTCTTCTAGTATACTAGTTTTACACTTTTATGGTGAATGAACCACCCACCAATAGATAACCACCTCTGACTCCAAAGAAATATTCTAACTCCAATCCTTTCCATGCGCATAGTCATTTTCCTTGAGAAAAAACCATAATATTTACATTATTATTCAAAGTTATGTTCTAAGCATAGAAGAACATTTAATATTGATGTCTTCCTATTTTGATATATTTGAAAGCATCATATAATGGATTTGTTCAAGTTAAGTAGCATTTATATCATTGCATCAAGTATGTTTAGAATTCCATCTAGTTCTCTTGCTTCTCGAGTTCTCTTAATTTTCGAGGAGAACTTGCATTAAAGGTGAGAATGCCATAAGATCTATGATTTTTATACCTTTCAAGATTTCATTTTGTTAGGTCCCTATACTACTAGTGTAACCCCTTATTGTTATTAGTACAACCCCCTTATTATATTGTTGTGCCCATGTAGTCCCCATATTGTTATTATTGTGCTCCATAGAAGCCCACCATTGTTATTATTGTGCCCTTACATTATTATTGTTATGTTGGCTCTGATTATATTATGACCCCTTTAAAGACTCCTATATATAGAAAGGAAGTCTTTTCATTTGTATCATCTAAGAATTGTTCATTTGTGTACTGTAAAGGAGTTTTCCCCCTCGAAGAGGCTTATTTCTAAGGCGTTCATCCATATTTTCTATCTTTTTGTGAGTTGGTTTCATAACATTTGGTATTAGAGTTTTGGATTCTAGGGTTTCGTTGTTCCAAACAGGTCATCATGGAAATTTCGCTATAATGTTTTTTCTGCGATGTTTCAGAAGCTACAAAAAAACCCATTTGAGACAAAATCTTGCTAAACCTCATGTCCGCATTTCATATTTTGTCTCGCTATATGTTCGGTGATATGATCTGAGGAAGTTAGGGTTTTTTCAAGCTCCATAATTTCATCTAAAATAGGTCATCATGGAATTTTTACTATATCTATTTCACTACGAAGTTTCAAAAGCTACAAAGAAAACCCATTTGAGAAGAAATCATTCTGCATCTTGGCTCTGAATTCCAGATCCTGTCTCGCTATATTTTCGAATATATAATATGAGGGAGTTAGGATTTTTGCAGACCCCCGAATTACATTCCAATAGGTCACCTTCGGAAAATCGTCATAACTTTTGTTATGAGCATCAAATTGAAATTTCATAAGAATTTTCAGAAAGAGCACTTCCAGTAGTTTTCTGTATATCAGTTTCAGGTACTAAGGTCAAAATTGTGAGATGTGGCATGTCGTAGATGTTCGCGCTACTGAACTAGTCTATAATCAGGTCACCATGGGAGATTTGGCATAACTCTTTCTTGGATAATCAAATTCTGATTAGACTTGTGGGTTTAGAAAGAGAACTCAGAGAGCTACCACAGGTAGAAATTTCAAAACTTGGAGATCTAAAATTATAGAGTTACAGTCGTTTCAATATCAAGCTCCTAAAATTAAGCAAAATCGAGATGAAGAAGTTTGATGGCAAGGATTTGGTAAATTGGATACTACAGATGGAGAAATACTTTGATCTACATGGTGTACCACTATTAAAAAAAGTATGTATTGCATCTTCATATTTAGAACAAGATCAATTTTTATGGTATAAATGGCTTTGTTCTCATAAACCACTTGTTACATGGTCAATTTTCATAGAGGAAATTATAGCACATTATGAGGATACAAACAGAAACACCTTCTTTAGAGCAACATCACAACAATTGGAAGAAAAAGATAAAAAGGGCTTTGTTACAAAGTGGAAAAAAAATATGGCAACAAGGAAGTCTACCCCTCACAACTATAAAGATGGAAGTGTTGTTTCTCCTAGCCTTCCACGACCTACAAGGGTTACACCACAACAATTGGAAGAAAAAAGAGAAAAAGGGCTTTGTTACAATTGTGATAAAAAATACATTAAAGGTCATAAGTGTGTTCAGAATAAATTATTTTACATTGATTGTGGAGGGGAGGAAAAAAAGGATCAAGAAACGTCAAAAGAAGAGTATATACACCAGGAACCAACCCCGCAGAAAGAAGAAATGAATCCGACCACATCTTGTAAAGCATTGGAAATAATTACTACTCCTCAAACTCTTAAGATAGAAGGACATATCAAGAATAAAAAGGTTTAAGAAGTGAAATACCACATCAAGAAAGAAGAAATGAGTCCGACCATATCTTGTAATGCAATGGCCAGAATTACCACTCCTCAAACTATCAAGATAGAAGGACATATCAAGAAGAAAAATGTTCAAGAAGTGAAACATCACATAGAGCATCAAGGAATGAATCTGACCATATCTTGTAATGAACTAGAAGAAATTACCACTCCTAAAACTCTAAATGTAGAAGGACATATCAAGAAGAAAATGATTCAAGCAGTGAAATATCACATCGAGCATCAACAACAAGTTCTCCAACTTTTAAAGGATAATGCCACTTTGGTGCAGAATCGAATGAAACAACAGGCAGATCAACATCACCGCTAAAGAATTTTTGATGTAGGCGATTGGGCATTTTTATGGTTACATACATACAAACAAATGTCCCTCAAGAAAGTTATTTATGAGAAGGAAATGTTAGTAATACTATGCGCACTTAAGAAATGGTGATCTTACCTAATGGGAAGACACTTCAAGGTAAAAACGGATCATGATAGTATTAAATGCCTTTTAGAACAAAAATTATCCTCTGAAGAGCAACAAAAATGGGTCACAAATATGTTGGGTTATGATTTTGAAATAATCTACAAAAACGGGAAGCAAATGTTGTTGCAGATGCACTCTCAAGAAGGGATGAAGATGTGGAAGCATTGTTTTGTGTTATTTCTATTATCCAACCAGATTGGATAAACGAAGCAAGGGATGAATGGAAGAAGGATGAAGAAGTGTAGCCACTCATTCAAAAGTTTCAGAAGATCCCAGATCAAACAATATTGCGAGAACTTTACGAGGAAGGAAAAATCATATTGGATATTGGAGCAGTCACAGAAACAAGAACCTGACAGCTACGAAATCGATCAATTTCAGAGTATCTCATCAAGTGGAAGAACTTACCAGCTGAAGATTCCACATGGGAGAACAAGAATTTTATACAGGAGCATCAAGAACAACTCAAGTGTTGAGGACAACACTTTTTGAAGGAGAGGGGCATGTTAGGTCCCTATACTACTAGTGTAACCCCTTATTGTTATTAGTACAACCCCCTTATTATATTTTTGTGCCCATGTAGTCCCCATATTGTTATTATTGTACCCCATAGAAGCCCACTATTGTTAATATTGTGCCCTTACATTATTATTGTTATGTCGACTTTGATTATATTATGACCCCTTAGACTCCTATATATAGAAATGAAGTCTTTTCATTTGTATCATCTAAGAATTGTTCATTTTTGTAATGTAAAGGAGGTTGCCCCCTCGAAGAGACTTATTTCTATGGCGTTCATCTATATTTTCTATCTTTTTGTGAGCTAGTTTCATAACACATTTCTACTTTCTCCAGTTATTCTTTTACCAATACTATCAAGCACCAGAATAAAGGGTAAGGGATAAAAGAGACATCCCTATCAAATCACATGGGAATGTGTAAATTATGGGTAGGCATAACTATTAATTTCGAGTATGAAATTTATAGAGGAAAAACACTCATGCATATAAAATATAATCTCCGGAGGAAACTAATATGTATCATATGTAATATGAGACAAAACAAATTTACTCTATCAAAATATTATGAGAGATCTATCCTAAGAACAAAAGGTTGATGCTTTTTGGACTTAATGGTTTATAGGTTTTCTTGGGATGTACCATTTATTCATGAATTTTTCGACATGAGAGAAATCTTAACTATTCATGGGATATGATTGATAATAGCAAGGTTTTGATTATAGAACCATTCAATTTAGCAAACACATTATAAATTACATTATATAATGAAATAAATCTAAAGTTTTTAAAGGAAATTGGAGATATTACTCTTGGAATAGATGCTAGAAAGAAAAAGTTAAAAACTTTGAGGATCTCATCAAAGTTTTTTAACTACTCCTTTGACTAGAGCATGTCCTGCCTCAAGATGTCAAAAAAGTTAATGGTCCATCTAGCTAACCTCAATAATTTATCAACTTGAAGTGATCTCATCATTTGGATGAGTTCCTCTTTACTAGTAGGCTTCATTAATGCATCATCCTCCTCTTACATTACCCTTCTACGAAAGTTTTAATTTCCTTTAAACTATCTCTTGTTGTTTCCACTCCCAAATCCCTATACAACGAGCTAAGGTGTCTCATTGGCTCACTCTGATTTTCTTAAAAGCACTAACTTCCTTCCCTTTTGGTAAGGAATTTAGTCAAATTTGAAGACCAAGTAACCTCCTAATAGTATGTTCAAGTGAATGAGTGAGTTGGCACATGTGAACATGATTAATTTGAGGCTCGAAGTATTGTGATTTTTTTAAGTGAGTTTGCTCAACATGTGTGCCAAGAGGGAGTACTAACTTCATGTTATGTACCACATAGACATAAATTTGTGTTGTCTAATGATTAATTAGCAATACAACTTAGGAAATTATCCTCAATGAAGAATTATATTGTTAGAGCATTAGCGGGCTAATAATTAAGCACTTAACCTTTTGTTTTAGGATATAATCCTAAATTAGTTGGGTATGTTAACATTGGAAAAAGTGGAAATATGAGAAAATAGGAGTTGATATGGAATATGATTTAGAGAATTATAAGCAAAATATTCCATATGCCTTGTTGGATATGGAATGAAGTGGAATGTGGATTTTACCAAGGTTAAAGGTAGAGATGTGATGTGATACACAAATTACCTAGGTTAAAATCATAAAGTGTGATCAAGTGTGAGGGTAACGTGAATTACACCTGAGAAAAAAGGTATAATAAGTTGTGACAAATAAATTACCTAAGTGAAATCATGAAATGTGATGGAATATGAATGAAACTAGGAAAACACTGAGCAAGTACACCACTGTTCTAGAGGACATGAACAAAACATGCAATAAAAAGTGAAAGTGATTAGAACATGATTATGTGACCTTCGAAGTGCACAACTATAGTAACCTTCACTAACATCCAACCATTGGAAGGATTGAATCATGATTCCAT
>Ga0139314_100400_pt1 | contig 11458 bp, 11 predicted proteins | sample In2P11_FD_99376 | JGI IMG/M metagenome (GOLD analysis project Ga0139314, IMG submission 99376)
CATGCGCTTTAAATAGAACTCATGGACCAATCGGGTGTCAAGCCACGGATCAAGTGTCGGTAATACCGAGAAGAGAGTGAACCGTCGGATCACTACATATCGTGACCGTCGGATTGTAAGTTACAAAGTGTACAACGGTAATGTACAACGGTAAAGAAACACACTTTACCTAACTCTATACCTAACTCTATACTAGACCAAGTTGAACTTAATTATTCCTATGTGTCGGAATATCCTAACAAAAAATGGATAGGAAGGTTAGGATAACCTCATCTACATGCTCATCTGTGGTATATCCTAGGATGCAAGAGAGCATGGTGATTATATGTCATGTCTTTGAAAAATGGTGGTAGCATAAGGTGGAGTATCTATGGGAGTATGGTGGTATTCTATGATGAAAGTCTCAAAGATTTGTCTTATGTTAACCAGGTCTAGTTTGGTCCAATAGGTTTCTAATGGATAGCGAGGTCTGCTTAGACCTAGGTTGGACTTGAAACATTTGGTTGATAGACTCTGGAGTGATGGTGAATAAGAGCTACTCATTTGGGGCAACAATAGCTCTTTGGCTAGGGATATAGCAGTCACGACAAAAATATATGATATCAGGGAACGAGTGAAATTCTGGGAATAGATATTTGGGTAAATTGGATTCCAAAAGGTGGATTTCATTGGTATGGTTTAGGAATCTATCCTTACTCCAACAGTGGAGCTTCAGAAGGTAGGTCGCAGTAGCAGTATCTTTTATCTAGAAATCCCTGTCTACTAGTGCCAAATGGTCAATGTCCAGGTGAGGGGTTGACACAGGTCTCATGTCCAAAAAGGTATAAGAAGCCATGACTAAGTTTATGGATTGGTAGTAGGCCTATACTAGCTGTAGAAGTGACTTTTGGGAACTCTGGTAGAGTGAGAGGGTATTCAAAGTTTGCCAAAGTGGGGTTTTGGGTATAGGTAAATTACTATTTAATTACGCAAATGCATTAATTGACTTCAATTAATTATTCTTTAAACTTGGCTGCACATTTTCAAATTTAGAGGGCCATTCTAGTTTTCCCAAAAATACCTAGAAATTGGTGGTATGGCTTGCAAACAAGTCTAAATGGTAATTCCAGAGGGTATGGTGGCTTCAGCTATGAACTAGATGCTCAAATTGGGTGTCTAGAGCTTGTTTTGATGGTAGACGACTGTTAACTTTGGTCGTAGAGGCTTAGGGTGTCACAGAAAGGTTTGAGCAGGAATCACAGTGTAAACAAGTGAAAAGAGTTGAAATGGGCTTCTTTGACCTTTTAATTGGAAATGGTTAGAATTTGGCATGGAATTTGCAAATGAAGAGTGGATGGTTTTTTGTTTTTGTGGGGAGGTGATTTTAGGGGCCATCGGGCCACTTTTGGAGAGTGAGTGGTATTTCCTTGAGAGAACTCGATCTCACCTGGGGCTGCCATGTAGTAGAACAGTGCTTGGGCAAAACCATGAAGCTTGCATGCTCTCGGGTTGGTAAAGGTCAGATAGTGAATGAGCGCAATATGGATGCATGCCATAGGATATGGGGGTGGAATATTAGATAGCTGTTGCATGGTCAATATGGACAGGGGGAAGAAAAGATAGTCGAATGCCTTAGAATTCAGCTTCTTCGAGGTGGCAACCTCCTTTGCATTACGCAAATAAACAATTCTTGGTTGATTCAAATGACAAAACCTCCTTTCTATATATAAGAGTCTAAGGGGTCAAAATATAACCAAGTCGACCTAACAATAATAATATAAAGGCACAATAATAACAATAGAGGGATTATATGGGGCACATTAATAACAATATGGGGACAATAGGGGCACAACAATATTAATAAGGGATACAACTACAATAGTAATGGGGGAATCACTAGTATTACAGGGACCTAACATGCCCCTCTCCTTCAAAAAAAGTGTTGTCCTCAATGCTTGAGAAGTTTTGGATGCTTTTGTATAAAATTCTTATCCTCCCATGTGGAATCTTCAGTGGGTAAGTTCTTCCACTTGATGAGATACTCCAAAATGGATCGATTTCGTAGCTATCAAGTTCTTGTTCCTATGACTGCTTCTGGTTCCAATATAATTTTTCCTTCCTCATCAAGTTTTGTAAATATTGTTTGAATTGGGAGCTTATCACCTATAACCTTCTTTAGACATGAAACATGGAAAACTGGGTGCACTTGAGAAGTTGCAAGAAGCTCCAATTTTTATGCCATAGTACCAATATTTTGCAACACCTTGTACGGACCATAATACTTTGGTGATAATTTATTATCCTTCTTAGCTTGCTTGAGACATTTGTTTATATGGTTGTAGCCTTAGGAATACCCAATCACCTACATGAAAACTTCTTTCGCTATGATGTTGATCTGCTTGTTGTTTCATTCAATTATGCACCAACATGAGGTTATCCTTTAAGAGTTGGAGAACTTGTTGTTGATGCTCGATGTGATGTTCCACTACTTGAACCTTCGAATTTTCTCTTAAATATGATGTGATGGATGGTGGCTAATATCCATAAAGTTCCATAAATGGGGTCGTTTTTGTTGCAGTATGGAAGGAAGTGTTATACCACCATTCAGCCAGAGGCAACCATTTGACCCATTGTGTCTATTTATTAGATACAAAGCAATGAAGATATCCTTCCAAACATTTGTTTACTATCTTAGTTTGCCCATCAGATTGAGGATGATAAGATGAGCTATGAGCTAACTGAGTACCAAGACAGGAAAATAATTTTGTCCAAAAATTTCCAGTAAAAATGGGATCTCTGTCACTTACAATAATATTTGGATTTCCATGTAGCTTTTGAATTGTTCCATAAAGGTAGTAGAAACTGTATTGGCTTTAAATGGATGTGATAATGCAAAAAAGTGTGCATACTTGGTAAGTCTATCAACTACCACCATGATGACACTCTTTTCCTCAGACTTGGGCAAACGTGTGATAAAATCCATTGAAACCTCCTCCCAACATTGGCTTGGAATGGATAAAGGTTGTAATAGACCTGGTGTCTTAATTGTTTCAGATTTATTTTGTTGGCAAACCAAACACTCTGCCACAAACTTTTGAAAATCTGATTTAAGGACATACCAAAATAATTCCTTCTTAACCCTATGGTAAGTTTTTAAAAATCTTGAGTGCCCTCCTAAGGGAGAAGTGTGCAATTCCTAAAGAATCTTTTGTTTGAGTTGGGAGTTCTTAGAGAGGTATAAGCGATCTTTGTACCATAACGAATCATTTTTCCAGCCAAATGTATTAGATGTACTAGAAACCACACTTCTTCAACATTCTTCCATTCCTCCCTTGCTTAGTTTATCCAATTTAGTTTGATAATAGAAATGGTGCACAACAATACTTCCACATCCTCATCCTTTCTTGTGAGTGCATCTGCCACAACAATTTGTTTCCCTTTTTTGTAGATGATTTCAAAGTCATAACCCAACATCTTTGTGACTCATTTTTTTTGTTCTTCATAGGATAATCTTTGTTCTAAAAGGTATTTAAGGCTATCATGATCTGTTTTACCTTGAAGTGTCTTCCCATTAGGTAGGGCTGCCATTTCTTAAGTGCATGTAGTATTGCCAACATTTCCTTCTCACAAATAGCTTTGTGTAAATACCTTCCCTTGATTGGACGAATTTCGAAAGCAATGGGTCTTTCATCTTGCATTAAAACAACACCAATTCAATTTTCTAAAGCATCACATTCCACAATAAAGGTTTTTGTGAAGTCTGGTGTAACTAAGACCAGTGTCTGGCACATTGCCTCTTTAAGATGTTCGAAGGCCTTTGTTTCTTTTGGAGTCCATAAAAATGCATCTTTCTTCAATAATGTTGTTAGAGGTGCTGCTATTCCCGATAATTCTTAACAAACTTGTTACAATACCTTGTCAACCCTAGAAATCCTCGCAAATGCTTTATGGATGTGGGGATTTTCCATTCCTTAATGGCTTTAATTTTGCTAGGATCTACCTTAACTCCTTCATGAGATACAATATGACCCAAATATTCCACCTCCTATACTCCAAAGAAACATTTGGATCTTTTTTCATATAATTGTTTCTCCTCCAATAGTTGTAGCACCCTATCAACATGTTCAACATGATCCTTCCAAGACTTGATGTAGATTAGTATATCATCAAAAATTACTAACATAAATTTTCTAAGGAAGCATTTGAAAATGGAATTCATCAAACCTTGAAATGTAGAAGGTACATTGGTAAGGCCAAAAAGCATGACCAAAAATTCATAGTGACCCTCATGAGTTCTAAAAGTTGTTTTCAGAATGTCTTCAGTCTTCATTCTGATTTGATGATATCCTGAATGAAGATCCAACTTGGTGAAGTAAATTGATCCATGCAATTCATCCAATAATTTGTCAATGATAGGAATGGGAAACTTATCTTTAATAGTGAGCTTGTTGAGCTCCCTATAATCCAGACACATGCACCAAGATCCATCCTTCTTGTGTACCAATACTACTGGAGTAGAGAAGGAACTTTGGCTAGGTTGAATTATACCAGCCTCCAGCATTTCTGCAACCATACGTTCAATTTCAATTTTTTGGGAACAGGGATATCTGTACGACTTGATGTTTGGAGGAACACTTCTTGGAATCAAATGGATAGCATGATCATGATCACGAATAGGTGGGAGACCTTTGGGAGTCTTAAATACCTTGGAATGATTGTCCAAAACTTTTTGGAGATCTGGAGAAATAGATGATTTTGATGTGGAAACATTTAGCGAACATAATTGTGCAATTACACCTCGTTGTTCCTTTTTTAGAAGCTTTGTCATACTGTTAGAGCTGATTATCTTTCCTGGTTTCCCTACAATACCCCTTAATTCAACTTCCTTTCCTTTCGCGTAAAATTTCATGAAAATTTCTTAAAATTTAAAAGTTATTATACCCAAGGATTATAGCCATTGAACTCCTAGTACAACATCAACACCTCCCATTGGAATGGAAAGCATTGGGCTATTCAATACATATTATCCCATGGATAGCTTGATATTGTGGCACTTTCTAGAGAAATTTATCATTCCTCCACTTGCAACCATCACTTGACACTCTGGTGCTAGATATAGGAAGCAATTCAATTCTTTTGCTATGTTCAATGAATAAATTTATGGGTACTTCTTGAATCAATCAACACTATTACCTTCTTCTTCTTGATATGTCCTTCTATCTTGATGGTTTGAGGAGTGGTAATTCCAACCAATGCATTACAAGATATGGTCGGATTCATTTCTTCTTTATATAGGCTTTTTTCCTAGAGTATATCCTCTTATTTTGGCCTTTCTTGTTCCTTTTCTTCTTCCTTTTCACAATCTATGTAGAATAATTTCTTCTCGGCACACTTATGACCTTTAGTGTATTTCCTATCACAAATGTAACAAATCCCTTTTGCTCTTTTTTCCTCCAATTGTTGTGGTGTCAAACTTATAGGCTGTGGAAGGCTAGGGGCAACAACACTTCCATCTTTATAGTTGTGAGTGGTAGGCTTCCTAGTTGCCATAATTTTTCTTTCCATTTTTCTTGTTAACCTAAATACCTTCTCCAATGAATCAGGTTCCCAAAGGCGAAAATCATGTTGGATATTATCCTTTAAAGTCCCTATGAACACATCAATCCTATGCTCCTCTAGAATATTTTTTACCCTTATGTCCAATTCTTGGAACTCCTCAATGTGCTCCATCATTGAACCCTTTTGTTGGAGAATTATCAATTGGCGAAAAAAAGTGTTGCTTTTTGTATCCTCATAATGTGTTGTCATTTCTTCTGTAAAAATTTCCCAAGTGACAATTTTTTTATTAGAGCAAAGCCATTGATACCATACAAACAAATTTTCTTCCAAATATAAAGTTGCAATACATACCTTTTGTGTGTTTTGCACATTATTGAGATCGAAAAATTGCTCCATCTGTAGTATCCATGTTGCAAGATTCTTGTCATCAAACTTCCTCATATTGATTTTTGAAATATGGTGGGTCTTCGATCCAAAATTAGAGTCTATGAATCATGATTAACATTTCATTTGTTCTCATCATGAGTTTCCTTTACTGCCCTTTCACCATTAGTGACCATTTCTTGTAGTAACTTATTCAAATTTATCTTCAATTCTTCCATCTTATCATCTATGCCATCCATCTTAGCGTCCATCCGATTCATCTTAGCTTACATGCCATACATCTTAGCTTCTACATCTTTATTTAAACCATCCAACTTAGATTCTGTTACTTTTTGTGCAAGTGACATTCATTGCACCTGGTCTTGTAATTTTGATATATCATGTTTCATTTCTTCCTCTTCTTCATGAGTCATGCTAGAGCTTTCAAGTTGCTTACTAGGTTTTTTCATTTTCTTTCCTCGAGGCATCAATTACTGATAATAATTCTTTACTATGCCCTTTGAATTCCTTCAAACTAATTTTTCAAACCAAGCTTATGCAAAATTAAAAAAAACTACACACCTTTTTTCACTTTGTATGAGCTCAATATTGAATCTGATGTATTTGTTTAATTGTGGATCATCCAATTCTGAAATTGTGACATGCAGTAGCCTTCTGCATCCTCTTTCCAATGCCACCAGTCTGATCGAATTTAGATTCTTCAAGGCGGATTTATGCACAATATCCCAATATGACCTTATTATAAACCTTTCCAGAAGAGCGAACTTGTAAGAAGTGCCACATGTCACTATTTTGACCTTAGTATCTGAAACATATAAAAAAGAAACTACAATCTGTCCTCTTTCTGTAACTTCTAACACAATTTCAATCTGATGCTCAAAACAAAAGTTATGATGATTTTCCCTAGGTCACCTGTTTGGAATGAAATTCGGGAGTCTGCAAAAAGACAAACTTCCTGAGATCATACTTCAATGGGATTATATCCAATGCATATACTACCAGGATGCACATGCACTATAGTCAACAGATTTTAACACTTCAATCCCTGCAAGTCATCATCCCAAAGTGCATACAAATGTTCAAGTGAATTTAGGCAAAGAAATAGCTTCACAGTTTACAGATATCAGGAGATTTGATGTCAAAGGCATGTGTGCTAGAATATGAAGGGACTATGTGTGCTGGAATATGAAGAGACTCACACCAAACATGAAAAATTCAATAGGCATAGTCAGTTATTACTTTGGACAAGGTTGACTAGAAACAGTCAATCAAGTACCAACGTTCACATATGGCAATGCCTAACTCATAGAATGGAGAAAGGTAGCATGTGCATATATGAATATATCTCTTCGCATATAAACCAAGAGACTGATATGCATATAACAAACAATAGAGTGACCCCACTGCTCAACCTAGTCACTGTGAATCAACACATTTGGATCAATGCACATACCATGACTTAATAATGCACATAGACTCCAGACTCATGTTGTTTCAATGTAGAAAGCATGAATATTGAATGCATTGCACACCTCAATGTAGAGGGATGGATACTAATGCTAAATAAGTATGCTTGTGTGTAGGCCTTCAATATTCCTTGCAACATGATACATTATTAATTTAATATCTTTTCCAATACACGTTTTTCTTGTCTCATTTAAACTTACCATAGACTCGTCACATTTTTGTATAGTATAGATTGCATATCATCGATTTTGATATTGAATTGGAAGGAGATAAGCCAAACCAAGATACTGGACACTCTTCGCCACTTCTCACCAACAATAGGAAGAAACTCTTCTCACTGTCTTATTCTATACCACCATGCTACACCGAAAGGTCATCATGAATTCCCTTTCACGAAACCAAGCTTACATACAAAATATCAAGCTAATGAATCACTTGGCTGCAGTGGGAAATTGGTTAGCTTGCTCACCATCAACCTGTAACTCAAGGAAGCATAGGCCTAATTCTTTCTTCTTCTTTTTAAATTGAAGAAGAACAGTCTTGCTCTAGACACAAAACCCTTCAATAAAATGTACCACAACTAGTCCTCCATCTATGATTCGTAGGGTTGATGTAGCTTGGTAGAATTCTTTAGAAATTTGAGCATGGTCACCATGGGAAGGGTATGTCACCAGTAAATGGAGGATCGAAGAGTGGTAATCCACAATAGTCAGGGAGCCATGAGCATTGTGCCACTAAAAGAGTGTATGTATTGAGCAACTATGTAATTAGATATAAAACTGGATGCCACTGGATTGATAGAGCAGCAATAATATGTGCATGCAACCAATTACAACTTTATTCCTTCCCTGTGTTTGCCTTGGTTGCTTTTCATTTATTCTTCTTTCTTCTTATTAGGGACAATCACGTGAAATAGAAATATTGCTGCTTGAGGGCTACCCAATAAGAGGTCATGGCTCACCAAAGAAAATTACGGTGAGTGGGTGAACATTTTATATGGTCATAAAGGAAAGTTGGTTTGAGCGATGTTGACTACGCATAGAAAACCTTCACACAACGAGGAGGTAGAAGAATGGAAAGACACCAATACGATATTATTCTATCCAAAATGTAATTCAAACTAGCATATGTTGCTACTACCATCTACATAAATGAAGGGAACATTCAACCAATGCATCACAGCCACACCATAGACTGATTCAAACCAGTGCAGTATCCACAGGTTTTGAAAATTTTGTGGAAAACTTCAGATTCGACTCAAAGAACATGATTAGACATCAACACAAACCATCCACTAGTGAAACATACCCAATTAAATTTTCAACTTCTTAGTACTTACCACAATGGAATATTTGTACATGATATTGTGTAGAGAAGCATTACAGCCCCTTCCTTTTGCGTCTTTTTAAAGAAACCTACGTTGACACGTTCGTGTTCCTCTCCTTCGCATTGTTGTTCGAACTTAGAGCCTCGAAATGATTTATCACATGCTTGTTGATATCATTGATCATATAAATAAGATGATTGGGCAACACATGAACCAAAATTTTAAGTCTCCAAATAGTTCAACATTCCCTTCAATCTTCTATTGAGCAAACTTCAATTAGACAAAAAAGCAGATGCTCAATGCATGTAATTCAAGAGAATATGAATCGTCTCTTCAAATAATTGGAGAGCAACAATAATATTTTATGTCAGTGTTAGAGAATATTATTGGCTACATGTAGCATGGCAGAGTAACGTCTGAGAAGAAATCTGATAGGTGCAGTTATAAAATGCACAAAGAGACATACTTGATTTGCATACAAAAATTAATAGAAACAGGTCCAATGGATTGTGGGCAGAGATTGATGCTAGAATATAGCTGACAGGTTTTTCTATGAGGTAAATGTAATGTTTCTACAGAAAGGGTAGTTCAGAAAGTAGATAGGATAGCTAAAATAGTGCACAAAGTGTCAAATATTTAACGGTCGAACGGAAAAGCACCCAGTTTAAAGAAGACCACATAACTAATGGTGGGAGAAGGCCACACATCACAGCTCTGTTACCATGTTAAACACACACATGGCAAAGACAAAATAAGAAAGATAAACATGAGATTACATTTATTATTGACAATCATATACATTTATAGTACATTCATGTGACCTTTGGGTTCCACATCCCAAGGTCTCTTGGACTCTCATGGTTGTTCACATTCTACACCAACCCATAGAGGATTAGGTGTCCAACAGATTTTATAATTTTTTCTTTTGCTTCACAACACACTATTGCAGTAGTCTTGTTGCAAAAGAGCGACCAAGGATATGAACAACCTATTTCATTTTTCAATAAATCCTTAAGAGATGCCACACTCAAGCACAACATAATGGAGAAACAAGCACTGGCTTTAGTAAAGGCTATTAAAGACTTCAGACTATACATCTTGTATTCTCACATCATTGCTTATGTTCCAAATTTAGTAGTAAAGGACATTTTGACACAAAATGGGCCTGAAGGAAAGAGACGCAAATGGATTGCCACTATTTTGGAATATGACATAGAAATAAAGCCTACAAAACTTATCAAGGGCCAAGTTTTATCCAAACTCGTGGCTGAATGAAACTATCAGGCCCTAGATATAAATTTCATTGGTGCCCATGATGATTAGGAAGAGATGGTGACTACACAAATCAGTGAACCTTTTATAGATTCACCTTGATATGTAGATATCATATTTGTTTTACTAAACTTACAATCTCCACCTAGTTTGTTTAGAACTAAAGCTAGATTTTTTAAAATGAAATCATTGAAATATTGTATCATGGATGATGCTTTGTTTTGGAAAGACAATGGTGGTGTTCTATTAAATTGTTTACTGAAAGATGAAGTTGAGGCATTATATATCCATAGATTAACAATATTTCACTTTACTTTGATCAGTGTACATAACATTGCATAGTTTAGATTGGATTGGATGGTAATATTTTGAAGTTTAAGCCCCGAGAGAACGCCCTGAGCTTTGAAGGGTTCACCATCAAAAGTATGAATAAAGCAAAAATCACAGAAGAATAGATTACAAGGTAACTACAGTCATAATTCAAAGGTTATTGATCTTAAATTTCTTGACATTTCACTAGGAAATTCCATCCCCATGTGGAGCCACTATTAGGGTCTTATAATAATAGGATTCACAATTTTGAATTGACTATGGTTAGCCTTGTAATATTGTACATACTTTTGCTTTCTGCAAAATGTTTTCCATATTAAAAATTAAAAAACGTAAAGAGGGTATGTCCAAAAAGAATAATCAAAGGACAAAAAGAAAGAGAAAAGATAAAAAAAAGTGAAAAATATGAACCCCAAACAAAAACCGATCATGAAAGTGTGTAAGTTCAAGTGGCACTAATTTTACTTTTATATGCAAAATAAAGGTTGTGTGCAGATTGTCATAAATTACACGATCCATGATAGTCAAATAGTTTAATCTTGACTAATTCATGTTTTAAATTTCATGTTGATAGATAGAGAATAAAGATCTAGCCAAATTGTTTAACCTTTGCATATCATTATTCACGTAGAAAAATAAAAATGTGCTCATCAGCTTAATCTGAGCCACTGGAAGTTATAAGGTTAGAATTAGATAGTTTGCTTGTCAAAAGAAAAAGAAATAAAGAGTTTGCTAGCTCAAATGCACCTAATAAAGTGAAGAAAAAGTGTTAGGATAAATATAGGTAGGTAGAAGAAAGGTTGTATATGTACAAGGTTGTTAAATCAAAAGAACATATATCATGCTTAATGCTATGTTTCAATGCGCAAGAATACTTATGAGAGTGAAAAGATGTTCACAAGCTTGTTTGATTAATTTCCCCACATCTCATTTCACCCCCACATAGTTACTTACTAATTTCCCCATTATCCCCTCATTTCTTATAAAATACCCTTTTTTCCCCTCACTTTGACCCTTACCCCTTGGTTTCACATGTTTCCTCAGTAATTACCCTCCATAAGTCATCCCCTTACCCAAAAACCCCTTTTCCCTAGTGTGAAACCCATTTCCATTGCAAAAATCACCTTCCTGCTTATTGAT
>Ga0139314_100402_pt1 | contig 11440 bp, 14 predicted proteins | sample In2P11_FD_99376 | JGI IMG/M metagenome (GOLD analysis project Ga0139314, IMG submission 99376)
ATTTGAAATGGTTTGAGGTGTGTAATGGTGACCATATATGCGCTCCATTAAATGGGCAATTTCAGTAGTCGTTACGCCCTTTTGGAACATATGAATAACAAACGCTTCAAGCCTATCATTGGCTCTTTTATAAGGAGCCACCGTCTGTTGCTTAAAGTCGCCATTCCGATCACGAGGAATAACGAGATGGAGTTCTCCAAACTCTGTGTGCAGCGTCCGTTCGTACGAACCATTTCGTGAATTCCCTGTATTAAATCCAATACGATCATACTTTTCGTAGTCCAAAAAAGCTGTCAATTCGCTCGCTAAGAGCGTATTAACCGCATTTTCTAAGTGAGAACGGAAAATTTCCGTCACATCTTCTTTTTGGACTAGAGCTTGAACAAGATCTGTTGTAAACTGATTCATAGGAAGCCCTTCTTTCTTTGAATTGGTTGTGGTGACTTAATTCTACAAGAAAAGGTCTTCCTTTTTGTATTTATTCATTTACACAAGATATTTTACGCTCTCAAATCTATATTAACAAAGGGAACTTAAGGTTAAATACTTATAAATTTTCTATTAAATTATTATAAATATAAAAATTTCTTGAAAGGTAAATAGAGGATAGAGTGGTATATGATAAGAGGTGAAAATCTCTATTTGTTTTCAATAAATGTAATTAATAAAACGTTAATCTTTAAAAGCTAATTTTTATCTTTTCCCTAATAAGTAAAATTAATTATTAATCACTATCTTTTCTCTTTAATCAATTAGTTATTAATTATGTGGTTGTATTTTTTATCTAATTGAAGCCATATGAAAAATATCTAAAAGGAATATAAGAGCGTGATCATTCATATTACATATTAATCTATGTCTCACTTTATCTATCAACCTTGCATAAAAAGAGTACAAAAGGGAATACTGTTTCTAAAAGAGAGAAGATAAAGGGGTTGACGTTTTATGGAAAATAATGTTCTTAATGAGACCGATCGAGTCGATCCAAATTTACGTGATGAAATGTTGGCTGAATTGTTTTTGGAACAGATTATGAAGGATTTCAAAAAAAGTAAGATCTTTGAGGAAATTGATCATTCCTTAAAAAAGAAAGATAAAAAAGCTTTTTTGCTTTTAACAGAGGAACTTAAAACTTTATCTTGATAAAAATACTATACAATAGAAGAAACTCGTTAAAAAGAAGCCTTGTTATATAAGACCAAAGGCTTCTTTATTATTTATCTTTCTTTTTCATCGATTTTAAAGCTTTACGAAAATTATCATCATTCATAACGTCTGGATTTTCTTGTTTGAAAACCGCAGAATCTGGTTCACCCTCTGCGAACTATTTAAGAGTTTTACGATACATTTTATCGTTTAATGTCTCTTTACTTTTATTCGTTTTGTTTAATGTAGATCGAGAAGCTACACCCCTATAGTCTTGTGGTTGCACCTTCTCTTCTGGCGAATTTTTTTGAGTTTCTTTTAGGTGAATGGTTTCCCCATTGTTACGAGATGTTCTTTTTACATTCACGGCTACTATAAAGGCAATTACAAGGAGTGCCATAATCACTAGTATTATCACTTATCTTTATCTATGGAGGATGGAAGTGTCCTCAGAATGAGAATGTTTCTATTTGAATAAATTATCTTTTTTCCATATCGACAACATAACTTTTTAGAATAACAGTATCAATATAACTGAGATTGAGAGATTGCTTACAAGTGAATTAAAATTTTTTTACCGGAACAAGAATAGTTTTGTTAGTCATTATAAGATAGGAACTTGTACCCCTATGTGGTATGATGTATTGAAGATTATCTAATAATCTTAATATTTATTTGGAGGGGTTTTTATGAAGTTAAAAATGAAAATCTGCAAAGGACTTAATCACGGTACGGGGGTAGTCTACTATGAGCCATAAAGTATATCATCCTTTAGGGGAAAGCTTAATACGTCAATTGGCTTTCATAGACAAAAACTGTACAGAATTTATTTCTTCCTATTTTTCTTCTAATACGAGAGAATATCTAAATTTCTTTTATAAGTATACCCATGAGGTACAAAAATACCTATTAAGCTTTAGTGCTCTGTCTGAAGATACTTCTGTTGTACCCAAAGTTTTTATTGAAAGCCAGGTTTCATTAATGTACTTGGATAATAAGGAAACTGAACAATTCACCATCTGCTTCCCGGATCACTCTAATCCGGATAAGGGAAATATCTCATTTTTATCTCCTGTTGGGAGTCAATTGTTATTACGTTCAGCTGGAGAAAAATTAGTATTAACAACTCCAGGAGGTAATACCGAGGTAATTATTAAGGAGATTAAGCTTAAAAGGCATTGGTAGATAAGACTAAGTCCTTACCCGAAAGTTTGGTAAGGGCTTAATATTGTTTTTGAATAGGGGTATCTACTCAAGAGATACTTTTATGGATATTTATAATGCGAAAAGAGGAAATTTTTGAAATGCTTTTAATAGAAATCTTTGTGTATCTCGGTATTATAGCTGCTGGTGTGTCTGGGGTATTAATAGGCATTAAAAAACAACTAGATTTGTTTGGAGTTATTTGTTTAGGTGTCACTGCTTCTTTAGGTGGAGGAATTATCCGAGACTTACTGATAGGTAATATACCACCTGTTGCTTTCATCAAGCCTAGTTATTTTTTTGTTAGTCTAATCGCTGGACTATTAACATGGTGTTTTTACAATAAAGTATCTACAATAAAAAATATGATTATAGTTTCTGATGCGATAGGATTAGGTGTATTTACAGCTGTTGGTTCAAACACAGTAATGGTATATCACGGAAACAATTCCTTTGTTATTATTGCTATGGGTCTTATAACAGGAATCGGTGGGGGTGTTTTGAGAGATATATTTGCTAAAGAAATACCTTATGTATTTAAAAAGGAAATTTATGCGATAGCATCAATTTTAGGGTCCGTTAGTCTTATTTTTACGTATGATAAAGTTCCTCACCCTTTCGCTTTATACATTTGTCTTTTCGTGACTTTTGCCTCTAGAGTCTTATCAGTTTTATTAAAATTAAATTTTCCCGTTTATAAAGTGGAGAAATAAACTTAAACTATAAGGTTCGTTTTTTGAATGGGAGAGCCCTTACATATATAGTATGTAAGGTGGTGTTTAGACTATAAAAGAAGGCAGGACTTGAATGGCAGCTGTTATTAATTGTTGCATAATCTTGATAGGATTTTTTATTATTTATGCCGGATGGAAGCGTCCATATGATGAAATCTGTTCGCTCCCTGACATATGGATACTTGAATTTCTCTTTGTTATTATTGAAAAACTATTTAAGGTTTCAGCAGAAAAACTTATGCGAGTCTCATTTATGGTTTTTGGGACTGCTTGGTCCGTGCTATTCCTTATAATATTGATTGCACACGCATATTAGAATAAAAAAGAAGTTACCAAGGGGTGGCTTCTTTTTTATGTTTGGAGTGGATAGGCAAGCTTACTGCAGTAACTACATAGTATCTAAAGAATTGCGACTTCGTTACCTAATCAGTAGCAAATTCAGTAACGTTACCGCGTTAATACAAGCCTTATATGCGTAATGACGCCCTTCATGTTGCTTTCTTTATTGGACTGTCACTAGTTATAGATAATGACCTCACTTTTCCTTTATAGAAAAAGCAGGGCCGTCTAAAATGTTAGGTATTTTTTTCAAACGTTACAACATGTATTTCATTATCTATTAATTGAAAATATGACTTTGGATATGATCCAATATAAATAGGTAATCTTCCTTTTTCGTTCTCCGTATAAACGTTATAACCCAACTCATCGACAGTCTCAAATCCGTAATACTCCTGCCCTTTTATAATATTCAAGCCTTCAGTCAAACCATCTAAGACACATATAATTTTTATAAATTCAATTTCTTTATTTTTTTCACTCATTCTTTCACTCTCCCACTCAAGAGATTTCTGTATATTCAGAATTATATCGTTTTAAAAAGTGTTACTCCATAAGCCAATCGACCCTATTAAATTAAATACCGAGGTTTTTATGCAAAAACTGCAATCTCTAAAACTTGGATATGTACAAGAGGCCCATAAAAAAGGCAGCTTTTGTTCAATTGTTCGAAGTTGAGATAAAAACTATTGTAGAATGGTGTGCGAATTGTTGGAATAAGGCGGACGGAAAGAGCATTACGTCACCTGACAATTTTAGTTTTCATGATTATGATCCATGCTATGATTTACATAAAGACAAATGGATTAGTGATGGGGATAAATGGAATGATTTAATTATGTTTTTATCCTTTTTTAAAATAAAAAATACTTATCAATGTAGTATCTAAAGAATCCTAATTCCTTTCGTTAATTAGTATTTCTTTCGTTAGTGTTACTGTGGTGATAGGTTGGTTTAACAAAGGACTCATACATTCCCTGTCGAATTAATTACTAAATCATAATAGAGGCTACTGATAGAAAGGGAGATGGAAATGAGTTATTTAGAGACAGCATGTAACGCAGCAAGGCTAGCAGGTGAAATGATACTTTCCCAAGTCAGCACAGGTATCATTGCAGAGAAAAAAAGCTCAAATTTTGACGTCGTGACGGAGATTGATAAGCGCTCAGAACAAATGATTCGGGATTTCATTTTAGAAGCACATCCAGAACATTTTTTATTAGGCGAAGAGGAGTCTTTTGCTGCTGAAAAGCCTCTTAGCCAGGTTCTTCAAGATGCTCGAGATGTTCCCTTTTTGTGGATTGTGGACCCTATTGATGGAACAGCAAATTTCATTCATGGAATTCCAGGGTTCACCATTTCAATCGCACTAGCCTGCAACGGGGAAATTATCCTTGGCGTTGTTTACGATCCTTGCAGGGATGAATTATTTTGGGCTGAAAAAGGGAAAGGATCTTTTTGTAATGACAAAAAGATTTCGATATCAGAGGCAGAGAAAGCAGTTGATTGTATGATAGCCACAGGCTTTGTCTCCACATCAGCCTTTCGTGAGGTGAATATAGCAAGTATGGATTCTATTGGCAAGGAATTTAGATCAATTCGTGTATTAGGCTCAGCAGCATTACATTTAGCCTATGTTGCTTGTGGAAGGTTAGGTGCTTTCTGGCAGTATGGTTTAAGCGTATGGGATATTGCAGCAGGCGTATTACTAGTTAAGGAAGCTGGTGGTACAGTGACGAATACGAAAGGAAATGTCTATAGTCTGTCTGATCAGAACATCATAGCCAGTAATTCAAAGGTACATTCTACGGTTCTCAATTGCTTATAGGGGGCCTGATACATACCATCAGTGTACTACTTTGTATCTTCAATCCACCAATTTCTACAAAAATGCTTACACTAAAGAAGCTCCAAATTTGGAGCTTTTTTATTTTTCTTCGTTTTTAATTTATTTAGTTAATAAGAAAAACACTTCAAAAAAAGTGCCCGATAGTAATGCTGTAAGGGGTAAAGTAATAATCCATGTAATGACAATTCTCTTCGCTACACCCCATTTCACATCTTTTATTCGATGTGCGGAACCAACACCTATAATAGATGAAGATATCACATGTGTAGTGCTTACAGGCAACTTTAATGCCGTAAATCCAAATATAATTAGAGCCGAGGATAAATCAGCTGCTGCCCCATTTGCTGGGTTTAACTTGGTGATTTTCCCTCCAATAGTTTTAATGATTTTCCATCCACCAATCGTCGTTCCCATTCCCATAGCTATTGCGACACTGATTCGAACCCAAAACGGAATATCCATTGAGGTTTGATATCCAGCCGTAATTAATGCCATTGTAATAATACCCATAGTCTTTTGAGCATCATTTGTTCCATGAGAAAATGATTGAAGTGCTGCTGTAAAAACCTGAAATAAGCGCATTCTTCTGTTCGTTTTAGAAAGAGAAAAATTTTTAAAAATTAGTTGAAACAGACTCATAATAATAAAACCACATAACACAGCAATAATTGGCGAAATAATGAGTCCTTCAATGATTTTTAGAAACCCTTTATAATTTAATGTATGAAATCCTCCTGCTACAATAGCAGCCCCCGAAATAGACCCTACAAGTGCATGAGATGAACTGCTTGGAATACCAAAATACCAGGTAAGAAGATTCCATATAATTGCCGACATTAAAGCACTTAAAATAACCATTGATCCATTTTGTAATGAAAAAGGATCGACAATATCTTTTGTAATAGTTTGAGCTACTCCGGAAAAAAGCAAAGCACCTACGAAATTCATTAAAGTTGCTAAAAGGATAGCAAGCTTTGGAGTCAAAGCATGAGTAGTAACCGATGTAGCAATTGTATTGGCTGTGTCATGAAACCCATTAATAAAGTCGAAAGCTAAACCCAATAATACAATTAAAATAAGCATTAAAGATAGAAACTCCATCGGCTACCAACCTCCTTATTTATTTCTGAGGATTATAATGTCGAGTTTATTGATACATTTTCATTTAAAATAAGTACTTGCTACTACGTTAAAGTATAAAATCTGTACTCTTCTCTAAGTGGTGAATATTAATAATGGATTTCTTTTATAGAAACTCTTTATATCTTTACCCTAATTCTTTGATGTTAAAATTCATCAGCTTTAATTCTTGTTTAATTTCTTTCAACATACACATCGATTTATATTTTTAAACTAGTTCTGATGCAAACCAAGAATTTTGTGAAAATATGGACAAAAATTGCCCCTAAGATAATAGGTAATATTCAGGTCGAGTTAATTATCTAACTTTTTCACTAAAGTAGTTCCCTTTAAACCAGGGGACACCTTTCGATCTTTCCTCCATTTAATAAAAAAGATAAGCCACTAGGCCATCTCCTAGCATATAAAAACCCCTTACTTCTTACATAATCAGCTACCCCTTACCTACTGCAGTAGGGGTTCTTTGTTATTTTTCGATTGGACAGGCAAGCCTACCGCAGTAGCTACATAGTATCTAAAGTATTGTAACTCCGTTATCTAATCAGTAGCTAGTTCAGTATCGCTACCGCGTTAATACAAGCTTTATAACCCTGTTGAAGCCATTTGTGGAATCTGTAAGGGAGCTGAGCCGAAGAGGCGAAGGGGGCGACCGGATGCCTTGAGCTGAAAAAACAGGTACGTCAAAAGCAAAAAAATTAAAAGAGTGAAAGAAGGTATCAACATGAGAAAAACGCATTATAATACTTTTCGAAACTTCTTCCATAGACCATCCTCTAAATCTTCAACAAAACCTCGTCCCTTCAGGGCTTATTCCTTTGTTCCATTTAGTCCACTAGCCATGCTTGACCCCACCATTCTTACTATAGGAGGCATCGTCTTAGGGATTGCTATCGTTGAGCGAATATTAGAGCGATGGGGTGTCATGGATCTAGTTGATCAGTTTGCGAAAGTGATGCGGTTTATCCTGCCTGTTACCTTCTATAGCGCATTGATTTACTTTTTTGCGACATTTATGTTTTGAGGAGGAATGCTGATGTTTGAGAAGCTCAAATTACGTGGCCAATTAATTAAAGCGTTTCGTACGGCAGAGATTTATCGGGTGGTGAAACGTGGAGACCGTACTTCCTATCTGTTTCCAAAAATTCATCAAATCGATCATCATCACACCTATACGCGGTACGCCTTTTCCTTACTAAATGGGATCGACCCGGAGCTTTTAACGAAAAAAAGGTGGGCATTACGGCAAGTATTAGGCAGCAATATCGAAATAAACGGCAGCTTAAAGAACTTTAGTATTACGGTTCACCACAAAAGCTTGCCTAAGATGCTCAATTATCGTTATGAGGTCATTCATCACCATATTGAGAAAATGGAGCTCCCAGTCTGCATTGGTCAAGATATCTATGGAAACCCTGTTTCATGGGATTTTGCGGATTTAGAAACGTTACTGATTTCTGGCGAAATTGGGGCAGGAAAAAGTAGCTTAATGCGTGTGATTCTCACCACATGGGTGAAGCATACCTCCCCTGAAGACTTGCGCTTGGTATTAGTGGACCTTAAACGAGCCGATTTGGGCTTATTTCATGGGATTGACCATGTGGATGCGCTTTGCTTTGAGGCCAAGGATATGAGAAAACCTTTTGCGTTATTACGAGCTGAAATGTATCGACGGGGTGATTTATTGTTGGAGCATGGTGTAACTCATATCAGCAGACTTCCGTTTAAGCTGCCTCGGATTGTCGTGGTAATTGATGAAATGAGTATAGTGAAGAGAGAAACAGATCTCGTAGAGATCATCCAACAGTTTGCGAGTCAAGGTCGTGCCTTAGGTGTTCATACGATTATTGCGATGCAGCGTCCCGATGCCGATTTGTTGAATTCAGCACTAAAAGCAAACTTACGGGTTCGGATCTCTGGAAGGCAGGCCGATGCCATAAATGCGAAAGTAGCCGGAGTAATTGGCGCAGAAGAAATCGATGCTGCAGCTAGAGGGCGCATGAAAATTAAAATTGATGAGGTCAAAGAGTTCCAAGCTTATTTCTTAGATGAAGGAGCTTGTAAGGAACTACTTTCGCCTTATAAAACGCTCGTGAAAGATCCTGAACCAGAACTTGAAGTGGTATCACAGTCTATTTTTGGTTTATTAGAGAAGGAGGAACAGCGATGAGTTTCCGGTTATCTCAACGTGATAAAGACATCATCGCGTTTATTGACCAGTTTAGAGCCGTTGATCGAGACTCATTCGTTGACCTATTCTTTAAACACCTTAAATCGCCCGTAAATGCGTGTAATAGTGTGATGGTACGTTTGTATCGACTGGGGTTAATTGAACGCACACAGCAGTATTCTCCAACCGTCTATTTACCTGTGGATGCAAAGATTAAAAAGAATTCTCAAAAAATATTACATTTCCTTTCTATCTTGGACGTCTATAAACAAATGTGTACGTATAGTGTACCAAAACACGTCATTGTGGAAGATAAACCAACGGGAAGAAAAGGAGGCATTGAACCGGATCTCTTTTGTATTTTTAAAGGATCTCCATTTTGGGTTGAAATTCAGAGAAATCAGTATTCTGAACAAAAAATGCAGGATAAGATCAATTTATACGAGGAATTTTTCTTTTCAGATGAGTGGAAAGCATTGCAGTGGCAGCCAGAGGATCGGGTAGCTGTTTTTCCGACCGTTATTTTGATTACATCCGTTCGTTATGCTGTTAATTCTGACCACATCCGAATTATACAGGTAGCAAGTATCCATGAACTTATGGAGAAATATAAAAGTTCTCATAAAAAACAAAGGGAAGAAAGACCAAAAGTAGTATCATCGTCAAATGGAATCAAAATTAACTTAACATAGGAGACTGAGAAAATATGCTTTCAGATAAAAAAGAAAGCTACCCCATCGTCGCAGGATAGGTAGCTTTTAAAGAAATTCATAAACTAATTTATAAAAAGTCTGAATAGTTTTATAATAAATTAAGAAACAAATCAACATATGTTGATCTTGAACATATATATAACGTGCACTTTTTATACATCCTCCTCCCATTGAGGTATTGATAAACGCAGTCATATCAAGGATGTATAAAAAGATGCATATACAAGAAAAAAGATACGACTAAAAATCCTTATGCCAAAAGGTCACCTTCTTAGTGGGGTGCCAGAAGAGACCTTATGTTAACTAATTTTGTATATCATATACAGCTTAAAAATAAAAAAAACAACTGGATCCGTTCAGTTGTTTTTCTGATACATTTATCTAAACATAGGGTTGAAGCCTTTCGGCGTCTTGATTAGTTTGCTCAAAGCTCCAACAATAATTCTTTCAGTCTACTTTTTTCTACATTAACTCTTAATTAATTATATAAAAAGACTTATATTGCAGGAATTTAGAAGAAGTTGTTGAATGAATAGTCTTAATTTTCAATATTTTATTGTTAAATGATAGCTTCTAATTAATCTCAATTAGGACAGTTGGAGGAATTATGAGTGCTCAAAGGAGAAGATAATAAGTTTGATCAGGAATGGATAAGTCTCATGAAAGAAGCATATCATCTAGGTCTTTCAACCATAGAAGTAAAGGAATTTATATATTCAAAGCAAAAAGAGCCTGTTCCTAAATGATTCAGGCTCCTTTTGCTTCGGATAATACTTGTTATGGTAACGGAGTTTATATGTTGTATACATGGGATAACATGCAGAAAGAGGAATACTAGCTTGAAGATAGTTAATTTGATAGAAAATGAGGTTTCTTCTCTAAAACAATTATACGGGGGCATTAACTTTAAAGATAAGAATTTATAGACAAGTTCTTTCTAACAGGAGCTTTAGATTAGTTTAATTAAATTTTATTAAGTAGTTCTAGTCTAAAAGAAGGCGAGCTATTGAAAACATCCTTAATCGGAATATCGCAACATAATTTACATTTCCATATAACAATTAACCCCATGTTATTTAACATTTACATGGGGTTTATAAATCAAAGAAATCTTGAATTTGCTTATTTTTATCCATTTTCTTTACTGCATCCATAAGTTTCTTCAAAACTGCAGGCGATGGTATATAGTCTTTTTTGTTGCAAATTCTCCAAATTGTATTACTTGACACTTTACTTCTCTCTGCAAATTCCACCTGAGTTATCCCCTCTTGATCTAGCCAGCGTCCAAATTTACTTCTTTTAGGATTCTTCCACCAAAACACTGCTATCACTCTCCTTTTTTATTAGCCTGTCCATTTCTTATCAAATCTAATCAAACTTGGAGAGAAAATGGGCATAAAGAGGCAATTTATACATAGAATAGAAGAAATATAAACTTTTCATGTATCTTGTCGATATTTTTGTCATAATCATATAGCATGAATACAGTTAAGACCGCCTTATACACTGATACATATTGGGCGGTCTTTGTTGTGAATATTCTTAAATATATTTTTTTCTCATAAAAAGAGAGAGTCTATTTAAATAGGCTCTCTCTTTTTCATTTCTAAGCAAGTGTACCAGGACTCTCAATAGAATACTATTTGATTCAATATTACAAAAGGAACTAATGTAAGTTTACATAAGGAAGACCGTATTCATATGTTGAGTATGAACTTTCGATAAATGGAAAGCCTAATAACAATACTATCAAAATATTGAATGGAGGTCTTAAAGTGACTCGTAATGAACGCAATAGAGAGCAACTTCCGCAAATACCTGAACCATACTGGAGAGACTTTATTGATTTGCCGGAATTCCCTAGCTTGGATAAAGATATGGATGTAGATGTTGTGATTGTAGGAGGAGGAATTACAGGTCTTACTTCTGCTTATCTTTTAGTCAATGAAGGTCTAAAGGTAGCCGTTTTAGAGGCAGGAAGACTATTAAATGGCACAACGGGACATACGACAGCAAAAGTTACTGCCCAGCACGATTTGATCTACGATGAGTTTATTCGGAATTTTGGAAGAAGCAAGGCAAGGTTATACTATGAGGCCAATACAGACGCCTTAAACTTTATTAAACAAACTGTTGAAAGTCATCAAAT
>Ga0139314_100403_pt1 | contig 11434 bp, 13 predicted proteins | sample In2P11_FD_99376 | JGI IMG/M metagenome (GOLD analysis project Ga0139314, IMG submission 99376)
ATACTACCTATTCAATTGCTCCATCAAATTGATTAGAAATGAGGACATACGCTTGAAAAATGAGTTAAAAATCTAATACCCTACTTAAATTACATGAAAAGTAACTTAAAATAGTTATTTACCCCTACTCGACTGAGATCCTTCTCTACAGTATCGGTGAATATAATCCCTCATGGATTTTCCCCCATGGGCGGAACCTAATGGTGAAAGAGGGGCGCCATGCCTCGATAAACTAGTCAAGAAATAGATGTCCTCAATAGTCATGGGGATGGATTTTCCTCTTATCTGGAACACTTGGTTGGTAGGATCCCATGCATCGAGGAAATATTGCAACAAGTTGATTTGTTGCCTCATGCTAGACATGTGGAAGAACTTGAGTAAGCCACAGTTCCGCAATGCAGTTATCGTACCCAAATCATGAAGGGAAACCATTTCCTCTTCTTCATGCTCACATTCCCACCATGTAGCAACCATTTTTTCTCAGATGAATCTCTGAAAAGCAAACAAGAGAAGAATTAGGATCCTGATTTGGTAAAAAACAGGAAAAATTTCCATGAAAAATCAGTGCAAAAGTTTTCCTCCTTGCACCCATCACACCCTAGCTGTGTACCAGGTGGGATGCATCCTAACTGGCTAGTGGCTAGCCTGAGATGCATTGCACCTTTCGATGTATAATAGGTGCGATGGGGGTAGAACGAAATGTTTAAACCTCAAGGGTCCATAAAAGAAAGAAAACATGCTCAAAATTGAAAAGGGAAAGAATGCAATTGAAGAGCTTAGGTTTAGCACCTACCTGGTCCAGATAGTGCCGAGAATCGTCCATAGAATCTCCCAGAAATAGCTGATGAAAATCAAGGGGAAAAACACCTCCAGAGCTCCTACAGTCACAACTCCAAATGAAATGGTAAAATGAGGGGTAAATAACTATTTTAAGTTACTTTTCATGTAATTTAAGTAGGGTATTAGATTTTTAACTCATTTTTCAAGCGTATGTCCTCATTTCTAATCAATTTGATGGAGCAATTGAATAGGTAGTATGACCATCAAAAGAACATAGTGTTAACGGTGAATCAAATAACAATGACCATTATCACGAGCAGTTTTACACAAAGTTCAAGCTCGTTAAAAATTAAACCTAACAATGAGAATATGTTCCACCAGAGTTCAAGCTCATTAAAAAATGAACCCACCTCCGGTAAATAACCATTGTGAATGATTATCATCAGCTTTTGAGCCTTGGTCATGTTCTTACAATCACCTCCACTCTCGTTTAGTCGATCATTCGCCTCGATTTGATTGTTTACCCCTTTTGAGGAACAACTGTGATGAGTGATCCTATTAGCCACCTTATTTACATTTCCATGATTGGAAATTTCCAAACCTTACCTAGAATGAGCTACTATCTGAAAAAATCACTCGTTCCTCAAAAAATGAGTCTCCTTTAAGCTCTTTTCATCTGACTCATAAAATATGAAAATATTGCCGAGCAATTGGACTCTCCAACTCGTTAAAGTGATCAGAAGTGTTATCCCTCCTCTAGATTTTAATCTTTTTGGACCTGAGGGATCATTACACAAAAAGATCGAGCATTTGTCTTGTTTGGCTCGTTAAAACTATTGAAAAGTCACCCCTTTCACATTATCTTATACTTTTTTTGACTTAAGGGATTATATTATGAAAAGGGAATATTGGAGTTTCCTTTCCGTCTCTTTTCAGACTCTCTAAAATTGAAAAGGACTGAGTTATCCTTGTCGTTAAACTCATTAAAACAATAGCAACAAACTTATCCATTCAAACAAGAGTGAGTTTCACTGTCGCTAGGCTCGTTAAAACATAGCGACGGGCTCTCTTGAAGGGCAAATTATAGAACAAGCATATGTTATCATCCTCAAGCTTGAGAAAAATAAAGAGGTACTGGTCAGAAATGACTGGGGAAAATTGGGAAGAAAACTTGAAGAAACTTTATTGGTAGCAGGTCGCTCTTGAACATGACACTTTCACTCCATCACCATGATTGAGTCGAGTTGGGTTATTCCGTTCATTGGTCATATCACCATTGGTCCACCGTACCATCCACTTTTGGGGTTAACGCTACTAATCCATTTAAGTGTTGCCAATATGTTCAAGAGAAGTTGCTCAGAGAATTCACCTACCCAGCTTGTGTCTCATCTGCTACAATACCTTCACGTTTCATTCCTTCATGACCGCCACCCTGAACCTTGTATCATTAGATCGTTTTCACCTCTACAAAATAATTTTCTCCATTCTATGTCATAGATGTGGGATCCATTAATGCCCTCCTATAATGGGTCACTTCTTGTCGACATCAGCTCATTATCAAAGAAGTTGATCTAGGGAGAACCCTTCCAGTACTTTGAAGATTGCATACCTAAATGGCAAGTTTCTCACTTTTGGCGACAGGTTTACATTAATGGCCTTCGACTGAAAGATTTTGCATGGTGTTCGACATCAACTCATGTATTCACACCACATGAATTGTACTGCAATACCTTGATGGTCATCATCATTATTAGTGATTCCTCTCATGCCTGTTAATAGCTTACATCATTGGCTGGTAATCAGGTGATGTCCTTCCATGTTTGACATCTGAACATCTTTTTCACATCGATCGACTTGTACCTTTGGGCGAAGATCGAACGAGTTTTGAAGACCCCAGATCTAGTTTCATCCATCCGGGCTGCAATATAATTAGGAAAATAAAGACATCAAATGTACATCATTTCTACATAGATAATCATCCAAAATAAGGGATGATGGCTTTACCAGAATCATTAGTATGCACATAGATGATTGTTTGTCCTATGTACATGAAAATGAATTTATCAAGATGAGCATGGGAATGCCCACCTTAGCTAGATCATGAAAATAATTATGAAGATAATGTATTGTATTGTATCTTATTACAGGTCATCTTCCAGCGCGAAAAAGCTCAGATCCTCATTATAAAGCATTTCACCCAACATCAAAAGATTTACGACCTCATGCTTTAGGGGGCAACTGTTATAGACATATTTGGGCACTGCAACCCCAATCATATATGTCCATAAACCAAGGGATTCTAAGTCCCTAAAAGTGTTGCTTCTGTAGAAATTTTCAATAATATAATGCTTATTCACAGAGATTATCCTGATTATAGACTATTTTCAGAATGCATGCATAATACATAGCCTCCTCTACGTTGATCATCAACAATTTGCAGAATTAAAACATTCGCATGCACACATTGAAACATCAATCACACATATCAACACAGTATGTACTGGGGAAAGCACATAGCTGAAAACCCCCAACTATCTGTATATTATAATGATAGAGAACATGTAACAATACATAGTACAATACTCCTCACAAGTACTCAGTACTATCTCCACCTGCTACACACAAACTAGCTCAGATCTAAATCAAGTCATACGTTCAAATCTCCTCCACTTTTTGCTTGCCTCTACTGCGCAATCCAATGTAAGAATAGGAATGATCCAAGCTCATTTCTCATTGGCTTTTACTGCACAATCCTCATTGGCAATCTAAATCATTGATTGTGCAAATCTCATGCACAACTATAGTCACAACTGATAGCAGTCTCACTCTTTCACCCACCTCTAACACCTGTCTCCACTGAACTGTCCATGCAATGAGTTAACTGGTGTATTCTTTAGTTGATTTATGAGTTAATAATTAGTGAATTAACTAATCTTTAATTCACATCACTGGTGTATTCTGTAGTTAGACTAAATACAACTAGTTCAACAAAGTCAAACTGAACACAACTCCATCAACTCCTCAATCAACTCCACCAAACTCAATCACTTGAGTTCTAACTGAATTCCATCATCCAATAGCTCAACTGATCCATAAGAAAAGCGTATTTCCTTCTAGCAGTTGCATGTGCCACATCCGTAGCTTGAACCAAAGTTCTCCAAGAGGATAAGATAATGTTTATAGTCCAAATATTATTAAGAGCTAATAATATTCTATCGTTCTATTTTTAGCCTGGCAGTCTAAAAATAGACTCCGCCCATATGCCTAAAAATAGAAGTCCATCTATTTTTACCAACATGACCAATCATCCACAAATAGCATCCTACAACTCATAGACCATGATCCATATGTCTAAAAATAGACATAGTCTAAAAATAGACTTTGCGCCAAAAATAGCCTGCGGGCCCACTTAGTGAAGGTGACTTCTTTTCACTAAGCTCTATCATCTTGTTGCATTTTCAACACTCCCTCTCAAAAAGATATTGATTATCTACAACCCCTATCCTGCAACTCTGGAATGTTCTGCATGCAGCACATTTGCCCAGTCCACTTGCTCCAACAACACTTGGAACAAAAAACACTCCCAACTAACCACTCTGCTGGGCTAGGAACATACTCTGATGCTGAAGCTCTACCTACTGCTGACAAGTGCTCCCTCTCTGACATCTATGCTACTGTAACATCTGCATGCATCTCGTACCATTGCACACTTCTCTGTGCCACCTAGCAATGTGCAAAACACTTGTGCCTCTCGCATTGTTGCAACCTGCTAGCTATGCGTTGTCCTCGGATTCCATACACTATCAATCTCTCTGCCGCTCCATCCGCATCTATCTCTACCCAATCAATCAGTTCCTTCTACTCCACTTTGGGGCTCTTGTAGCAAGGTTTCATCCAAGAGGTTAGGTACCTCAAGGATCCTGCCCCTCCTCCTTGGGCAATCACTCTATATCGCCCCACCTCCTACCTGGAGGGATGGTTGCATGTGATCCCTCAACCCACTTGGCTTGAAATTTCCCCCTACTAGAGGCCTTTGCATGAGTAGATGTCTCTACTCGATCTCCTCTCAGGTTCCCTTGTTGTGGCTGCTCCACAACCTCCTGAAGCTGCTGCACCAATTGTGGCTCCTCCACAATTGTTCGAGACTTCTTCTGGCTCTGCATGTTGAGAGGTAATATATGCTCCCTCTCAACCACCAAGTCTCCCTTAGTTGCATCACTACTCAAGGCTTTTCATGCATCTTGAACCTCAAGAGCATACATGTTCTTGACCCGTGAACCAATTTGCTTCACCTGTCTAGTGATGATGTGTCTAAGGAAAACCTTTCCCTTACTGAAGACTACATCATCGCCTCTGTCTTCCAGCATCGCAATCGACACCAAGTTTCACTTCAGTCCTGGTACATACTTGACATTGGTCAAGGTAAGGCGAGCTCCATGCTCCCTCTGAAAAATAACCATGCCTACACCTGAGACACTATACTTCTCATCATTACCCATCACTATGAGTATCTGGCGATCTTTCTCCTCCAAAGTACTGAACAAACTCTTGTCATCGTTCATGTGGAAAGAAGCTCCACTGTCAAGAAACCAACCACTTCCCACCATGGATGAAACCATGCATGCAAAGAGTGTGAAATCCAACTCAAACTGTGAAGCAAGTGCCTCACCTTCAGAACCTTCCCCGGATCCCTTCCTGGATTTACTCCATGGACAATTTGCAGCATAATGGCCCACCTCATGACAACGAGAGCATCACACTTTCGATTTGTCAACCTTCTTCCCATCATTGGAAGAATAGGATTTGAAAAGAGAACCCTTCTCCTTCCCCTTCTTTGCTTTGGCAGCCAAAGCGCAATTTTTTTCATTAGATGCCTTTGATGAAGATCTGTCCCTTGTATTCCGCCTGATCTCCCCTTGCACAAGATCCGACCAAAGTCTCTCCCATCCTGCAATTTCTCCTGACTATTGACAGAGTCCTGATAGGAATACCAACTCTCTCGAAGACCAAGGAGAGTCAAGCTCACCAATTCCTCATCATCAACAATCACCCCCACAGTTCCCAGCTCATCCCAGCATTGGGTGAACTTCGTGAGATACGTGGGCATATTGTCTCCCTTCTCACACTTAATGTTTCTGAGTTTATCCTTGAGCGCCAACTTCCTCTGGTTGCTCTTGCTTTGGAATAGATCTGTCAATGCTTTCCACATCAGGTATGGAGAAGTCTTTCCATGCAAGCTAGATACAATGTGATCCTTCATGCCCTCTAACAAAATCCTTTGACACTTTGTTGTCTTCTTTTGCCAAGCCTCAATGTGAGCAGCATCAGTAGGCTTTGGGACCTCATCCTCTATGAACTCCTTCAACCCATTGTCATCTAACACCACCTCCATCCTGTCTTTCCATGCAATATAGTTCGAGCTGCCTTCAAGAGTGTACTCCAATCGCAATCCATTGAAAGACATTTCAACTTTGACACTAAGAAAACACTGCTGCAAATTCGAATTCCACCAGCTCAAAACTCAACCACTTCTGATCTAAAATTCGTGAGAACAAAGTATTTCTCATACAGAGATTGATTGTATGGGCTTTTATCAGATATCTCACCTTCCAAAAGAAGGATGAATCCAGAGGCTACCTGTGTCGATTATAGACTCTGCCTAAAGAAATAAAATGTAAACACTTTCTGAATAATAGATCTGATGATCAAATTTTCTCTGATACCATGTAGAAATTTTGAATAATATAACGCTTATTCGTAGAGATTATCCTGATTATACACTATTTGTGGAATGAATGCATAATACATAACCTCCTCTACGTTGATCATCAACAATTTACGGAATTAAAACATTTGCATGCGCACATTGAAACATCAATCACACATATCAACACAGTATGTACTGGGGAAAGCACACAGCTGAAAACCCCCAACTATCTGTATATTATAATGATAGAGAACATGTAATAGTACATAGTACAATACTCCTCACAAGTACTCAGTACTATCTCCACCTGCTACACACAAACTAGCTCAGATCTGAATCAAGTCACAGGTTCAAATCTCCTCCACTATTTGCCGGCCTCTACTGCGCAATCCAATGTAAAAATAGGAATGATCCAAGCTCATTTTTCCTTGGATTGTACTGCACAATCCTCATTGGCAATCCCAATCATTGATTGTGCAAATCTCATGCATAGCTATAGTCACAACTGATAGCAGTCTCACTCTTTCACCCACCTCTAACACCTGTCTCCATTGAACTGTCCATGCAATGAGTTAACTGATGTATTATTTAGTTGATTTATGAGTTAATAATTAGTGAACTAATTAATAATTAATTCACATCACTCATCACTAGTGTATTTTGCAGTTAGACTAAATACAACTAGTTCAACAAAGTCAAACTGAACACAACTCCATCAACTCCTCAATCAACTCCACCAAACTCAATCACTTGAGTTCTAACTGAAGTCCATCATGCAGTAGCTCAAATGACCCATAAGAAAAGTGTATTTCCTTCTGGCAGTTGCATGTGCCACATCCGTAGCTCGAACTGAAGTGCTCCAAGAGGATAAGATAATGTTTATAGTCCAAATATTATTAAGAGATAATAATATTCAACTGTTCTATTTTTAGCCTGGCAGTCTAAAAATAGACTCCACCCATATGTCTAAAAATAGAAGTCCATCTATTTTTACCAACATGAACAATCATCCACAAATAGCATCCTGCAACTCATAGACCATGATCCATATGTCTAAAAATAGACTTTGCGCCAAAAATAGTCTGCAGGCCCACTTAGTGAAGGCGACTTCTTTTCACTAAGCTCCTTCATCTTGTTGCATTTTCAAGTACCCTAAAGGAGCAAGTTCAGCTGATTACATCATCTCCCAGAAGTTTTCCATGAAAAACCACTCAGAATTGGTCAAAACAGGACCATACAAACTCCCAGTGCAAAGGGTGCGATGCATCTCACCTGCCACATGCAAAAAGTGCAATGCATACTGGAAAGACCTTCTGTAGGGTGCGATGAGTGAGAGCAGACAAATGGCACAAGCAGTTCGCTAGGTGGAGACCCTAAGAATCTTCTAGAAGCTACTCATTTGACACCTGCCTCCGTGAATTTGCCCAAGGATGAGTAAGAGATCATGAAATATCCAAGTGGAACCAAGAACTATCAGAGAGATGGCACTAATCAAAATCCCGGAAGTTGAATCACCCCCCTGCAAATATCTATAAATGGACCCCTCATCCCAGAGATCTAGAGGTTAGAATTTGGTAATTTGCAAAGAGATGCTGGTTTCACTTTGAAGAAATTGCTGGGTGATCTTGCTTTGTGTGAGGTGAAGAGGGCTTTCAAGCTAGGAGGATGGCGCTGGGTCAGACCAAGTGGTCGTAATCCTCTCCTCTATTACTTTTACTAATAAAGCTATTTGAGTTTTCCTCCATATTCTTGTGTATCTCTGAATATTGTGTTGATATATGCATTTGTATGGTCAATATATATCTAATCCTATATTGTTTATAGTGAATGATCTCTATGCTTTGATGGTATTATGCTGCTGTGAATCTACAGGTGCTCTTTGAAGTGGGACAAGTAAGGAAGCAGTGGCGATATTCTGTCAAAGGGGAGAGGAAACAAGTAAGGAGCCAAGTGAAAGACTGAGGTTGGTACTCTTTTCTTCTTTCTAATCTCCCTCTCGTAAAGGAAAAACAAGTGACTTTAATCTATTTGTTTCTAAGATAGCTACCCATCTTAGTGGGACTAGAAGCTCTAAATAGACACTAGATTTCCCGATAAAACCATTGTATTTATCTGTCAATTTCACTCTAGGCTTCCCAAACTATATGCACATCATCATTCTACATTCATGCTAGTCATCAAAGCTCCCTTTGTGCATACCCCACCACCTCATGGTCATCGCGCGCAGTACCCAATTCAAATCCTGGAAGCACTACTTTTCCGGCACTTCTCTTTCAAATATATCTAAGAAGGTATCTACCTCACTTTAGCCATCATAAGTAGGTAGGTCTCTTACTTCTGTTAATACGTAGCACAATGACCATGTCATCATATTACAATTCAGTGTAGTCACCTCATGTAACTGGTTCTGCAATCGCTCTGTTTCTTCATCCGAATCTAAAGTATAGGAACTCTCGCACTCCCATGCAAGTTTCCCATCGGTAGTGAGATTCACCCAGTCCGGGTTTCGCACTGCTATCTTATAGATATAGTACAAATCATCATCGCTTTCATATTCGTGCACCAACGCTATATATCATGATCCTTCAGCAAGGTCCAGAGGTATAACTACAAGTAGTGACTTCTTTTCAAAAATCATCTTGCGCTTCTTAAGATTAATCACCCCATTCATGTCAATGGCCCAATCAATTCCTAAGAGCGTGGGGTAGGGATTGCTATCATCAACAATATCTATCTCTTCAAATTCTTCTAGCACGCTCGCTCCCTCAATATCCACAGTGAGTCCCTGCAATCGCCCCATGGTATTATCATTTGTTGGTTCGCCTCTGGCAGCTGAATAGGAGACCATTGTAGCGTAGGTCTCCCCATTCGCTCCCATGTATCCTTCAACAGAACATTCACATCCGACCCTAAATCCAGTATTACTTGGTCCATTTGATATTCTCCAATATGTGCAGTTAACCTCATTTCTCTTCCCGTCCTTGTCTTATGCTTTCCAATCTTCCGAACTATGCATGGTTCTCCTGTTGCGGTCCCAACATATCTCTTAATGAGTTCCTATAATCCCTTTATAGATTTACTATCATGCAATAACTTCATGCATGTTTCTAGGAACATCGTGATCATAGATGGGTCCATCTCTAGCTCTGGTTTATATTTTCTTCCTGAAGTGAAGGCATCAGCGAAGCTCTTCTTAGCTTCCATGAAGGTTTCCTTAACACACTCCAAATCAAACTCTGCTTCTTTCGCTGGAGCTTTGCAAATGCAAGTACTATCTTTAGGTTGTTTACCCTTATCATCTCCTGTCACAATTCCACTTCAGAGCACAATTTTCACATTTGGATCTTCCTCGCGTAGCTTAGACCTCATCATCTGCAGGTTCTGAGTCGGGGGAGGTGGTAGCGCTCCCTTGTTGCATATCCTAGCTATCAGTGTAGGAAAATCTTCCATCTCATGATCAAACAAGGTAAAATACAAACATGATGGATGCGTTGGGTTCATACAATCATGGGCATAATGTCCTGGCCCTCTGTAATTGTAGCATATAAGCTATCTGTGGCCTCTTCCAGGTCCTCCTCTGCCTTGGCCTCATTCGTGCCCCTGAAATCATGTTCGTGCCACTCCTGCATTTTGGTCTAGGGGTTGTATTTTGGCCTGAACTCTGTAGGTGGGGGTTTTATCCATCATTAACTCATTGCTTCTACAAGTGAGCTCATCGTGTCCTACTGACCTACAAAAGTTACAGAACAATTGCTGTGAATTTTATGTATACTTCTATAACAAATGGCAGTTGTCTGTAGTGTGTTTACCTCCTATTTGACAAATCCCACACCACAAAGCAGGCACCATGATAGGTCCTGCTTGTGCTTCCATCCTTAACAGAATCAGTCCTCCTATTGTGAGGTAATTTTCGAACACCAGGCAATGGTCCTTATCATGATCCTGACCCTTGCACTTTACACACCCCACCTCTTCACGCATTTTCGGGCTAGCTGTCCTGTCCAGTTTCAGACTCTACATCTCCAAGCATAAATTTTTCAACTGTGTGTGGATCTGTTGAACTCCCAAGTTAGGATCCTGCATTGGGGTCTCATGAAGCCTCATCGTGATCTCTAAGGCCTCTGCACGAGTCATTAACTTCTTGCTGCAATAGCATGCTCCTTAAATGTGGCATTAGCGATGCTACAAACCATTTGTGATGTTGTCCATCTGTCAAATTCATATTAGCTTCACGAATCATACATTTCAACCTCTGATCCAACTCCCAAAGAGTCTCTCCTGGTCAATACCCACATTTGACATTTGGATTATCATTGGAGTGCTTAATATACCAGGTCAGTGCACAATCCTGCAGGGCACTAACCAGTGTCACTTTCTTTATATTGTCATCCATAACTCCCTGCACCTCCCATACGGCTCTTACCACGAACCAAAATTGGTCTAGATCCTCATTTCCCAATCCTTTGAACACAGGAAACTTTATCGTGCTTGCCATATTGACTCACGGTGGTGGCAGAGGTCGTATGGGTGAAGATAGAGGTGAAAGAGGTGAAGCTAGTGGTGGTGTGGGTATGGGTGGTATTCACATAATTCTTTTCCTTATCAGATGGATTGCACTTTGTGGCAAGACATTTGTGAGTTCTTCCTCATCCCCTTGTGGAGGTGAAATCATGGGGCTAGTTTCTTGTCCCTTATTTCCTTTGTTCCTATAAGTTTTTTGACTTTGCGTAGCCCCAAACATCAAGGTAATTGCATAACCCTCTTTTCACACAATAAAATTTTAATCCAAGTATTCAGAGACTTTATATACTTACCTCGTGGTCCCTTGAGAATGCGTCGCTCTGCCTCTTTGTAGCTCATTAAAGTGTCAACCACGAACTCAGTAATGAATCCTCCTATAATCTGATCAAGCTAGTGATCAATAGCACATGTCAGATGATCCTCCGA